>Ga0209768_10001308_pt1 | contig 16067 bp, 14 predicted proteins | sample LauGreSBDMM110SD_3_FD_187564 | JGI IMG/M metagenome (GOLD analysis project Ga0209768, IMG submission 187564) | Freshwater lake microbial communities from Lake Michigan, USA - Sp13.BD.MM110.SD (SPAdes) (version 2) | ecosystem: Environmental > Aquatic > Freshwater > Lake | place: Lake Michigan... | reverse complement strand
TTAAAATATCATGAAAAACTTCGCGATTAATATAAAATCCACAATTAAAATTAGAATTAATTAATACAGTTTCACTACTATTCGGTTTATAACATAATTTATTTGAAATGTGTGGTTGTAATATTTCAATAATAAACGATAAAATTGTTTGAAATAATACCTCAGATTGTATTCCGGGTATTTCTAATTTGCCTGTATTAAAAACTTTAACGTGTATCTCTTTAAAAATATTGTCTAATTTAATTCTTAATATTAAAACAAAACAATTATAAAATGCACTTTTTTGTTTACTTCTATAACTCATAATATCTTTTTTTGAAACTCCAATAGTTATTTTTCTAATATCTTTAAATTTAATACGTCCTGTAGGGTTATCAATTTTGGTAATTATAAATTCCGAAAAATATACTTCTTGTTTTAATTTTTCTTGTATATCATTTAATTCTTCGCGACAGGAAGAATTAAATTTTATTTGTTTTTTTATAACTCCTTGGGTTGGTGTTGTATATAATATAGTTGGAATTTTCCAAAATACGGTTTTTAAATCTATATGTTGATTTAAATATGCAATTTTTGTTTTAGTTGATATATAAATGTCAGAAGATTTAGGACTTTCCAAATTAATATCTAAAGAAATATTTGCAGATACGAATTCATTATCTTGATAATATTTTTGTGGATATGTTTCATTATGATATAATATATCATCATTGGTTGATGATGATATATAATTTTCCCATTCTGTATCAATATTATTTGAATTATACATTATTGTATATAAAGAGTTGTAAGTTTCTTTAAATGATTTTTATTAATTCTATTTCATTTTTTTATTTTATTATATAATATAAATGCTTAAAAAAACACTAAATTCTAGTAGTGAAAAAAAAATAATTAATCCAATAACAATACAATTATCTTCTCAATTGAATGAATTAAACAAACAATACAGTTTAAAAGAAAATATGTTTAACCCACCGCATAATTCACCACCAAATGATTTTATGATAAAATTATGTTTGCGTATGAACGATTATAAATCTTTTAATATAAATGTTGATAATTTAGATAATGCGTAGTTTACAAAATATTGATTTTTACACTCTGGGAAGTGAACGATATTTTCTACAAAAATAAAAAATTTGTCAGATATAAATTGTGGTTTATTTCGTATAATATAATTTAAATAATCCTTAATTATATTTTTTTTGTCTATGTTGTATTTTATACTAATGTCTTGAATATATTTAATGAGTGTATTTAATAAAACATTATTTCGTAAGTGTTCTGTAAGTTCTTCCCATACAAAATTATCTATTATGTTAAATTCAGAATTTAACATAGTTTGATTGTATTGCATGCAATTAATCATGCTTCTTATATCTGATTTATATATGGTTTGTATGCATTCTAAATGTTTATCGCTCATATTTAATTTTTCAACAATTGATATATTTCTTAGAAATCTAATAATATCTAATGTTGGTAACTGATTAAATCTTATACGTATAAATTCATTCTGTAGTCCTTCATCAATGCGACTTATATAATTACAAATAAGACAAAACCTAACTGACTCTGAATATTGTTGAAGAAGATATCTTAATGCTTGTTGTGCGTTTTTAGTCATATAATCAACCTCATCTAAAATTACAAATTTCATTCCAGGTTTAAATAACGAGTTTGTATTTACAAATAAATTTATTTGATTACGAATAATATCAATACCCCGTTCATCAGATGCGTTTAAATGAATCATTAAACCTTTATTTTTGATATTTAATTTTTCTTGGTAAGAGTTAACTAAATTTATAATAGTTGTAGTTTTACCTGTTCCTGGAGGACCATAAAAAAGTAAATTTGGGAAATAATTTGTTTCTATTATATTAGTTAAAATTTGTTTATTTAATGGGTCTAATACTATATCATTAAATTTATTTGGTCTATATTTTTCCATCCAAGGAATATAACTATTTGCATTCATTTAATAAATGTTATTTAATTATATTTAATACTTATTAAATATAATTAATAATTCAACAATCAAAAATAATATATAAAAACAATTTAAATTAATGTATATTATTATTATTAATTTATGTTAACAAATAATGATAATGAACCGGTTGTAGTTGTAAAACAAAAAAGAGGTAGAAAACCACAAAATAAGGTAATTGAAAATATTCCTTTAGAAAATGAATATGAAAATATACCAAACGGTTGTAAAAAAAGAGGTAGAAAACCAAAGGGAGGTAAAATTATTCAGCAACAGTTTATATCTGTAAGTAATAACGAAACAGTTACTAATGTAATATTACATTTAAAATGTTCGTTAAAAGATCTTGAAATTAATTCATTAAATACTAATATAGAACCTTATACATTTTCTACTAATAATAACAATGATTTATCATATGAAATAATTGAGAATAGCGATATTACATATAATTATGAAGAAGAAAACAATAAATTAAATATCAATACGGATTCGTCAAATATAAAAGACATTTGGAAAAAGTTAAAACAATTAGAACATAACTTACACCTAAATAATATTTGTGATAAAAAGTCTGCTTGCTTTTGGTGTACGTATGATTTTGAAAATCCGCCTATTTATATTCCAAAACATAATATTAAAGATACATATCACGTTTATGGATGTTTTTGTAGTCCAGAATGTGCGGTTGCTTTTTTAATGAATGAAAATATAGATAGTTCAACAAAATTTGAAAGATATTATTTAATTAATCATATTTATTTAAAAATATATGATTACACCAAAAACATTAAACCAGCTCCAAATCCGTTTTATATGTTAGATAAGTATCAGGGAAATCTAACTATACAAGATTACAGATCATTATTTAGTAATGATAGATTATTTTTTGTTGTAGATAAACCTCTCACACGCATTTTACCTGAACTACATGAAGATAATGATGACTTTATTATTAATAATAAAATTATTCCATCAAATACATATCAAATTAAAAGAAAACTTAAACCAAATATTCAAAATAAAACTAATATTGTTAGTCAAACGTTTGGTATGGTTCAACAACCATATTCATCATTTCAAGATGTAAATATGTAATTAAATAAACAAATTAAAAAAAATATCCATATTATAAATAATGCAATATTGTTAATTAAACAAATAACAACAAATTTATTGTTGGTATGTGTAATTTGTGCTTTTTAATACATGTCTTAATTGTTTATATATTTCTTGATTTATAGATTTTATAGGTGATTTTATTGGGTCTTTAATTCCAAAATATGATTTAATTACTAATATCGGGTCGTTGTCATGTTTTTCTAATAGGTCTATTATTTCTGCTTCAGTTAAATCTGTTTGTCTTGAAATTAATTGGATCTTTTCATTAATATCTGTAGTTTCTTGAATTGTTGAGTTATTACTCATTAAAATAATTAAATACATTAATTATTTTAAATTGAACGAATTTAATAACAATAAATTAAAGTTAAACAATTTAAAAATATCATATAATATATCCCAATATATGCAAGGTTATTTAAATATTTTAATTATTATAGTATCTATTATAAACTCTATATATTTGTTGTTTCCAAATTATATTGAAGAAGAATTTATTGTATTTTCATATAATTGTATATATTATTACAGTAGGATTGAATTGATATATATTAATTTTATTCGTAAAATTAATTATACTTTAAATAAATTATTAGTATATTTTATTAATAAACCATATGACATTGAATTTATACAAAATGGACGGATTGTTTATAAAACGTATAAAAATAATTTAAAATTATTAGAAAATGAAATCCCAAAATTTGATTTTTGTATTTATTCAGATAATAAATTAAATGATAATACTTGTATAAATAAAATAATATATTATTCAATTCCAATAAATTTTAATTATACAATAACAAACTTTAAATTTATAACAGTTAATTTATTTGAAATTAAAAATAACAAGATAATTAAAATAAATTTATGTAACGATAAATTTAATTATTATGTTGTCAATAATAAAATAAATGAAAACTTTTTATTATATTATTTAAATAATATTGAAAATTATAAGATAGAAAGTTTAACTGATTATAAATTATATATTATGGATCATAATATTAATGAAATATATGTATCAAATAACGAAAATATTATATTTAAACTGGACGATTATATTAAACTACCTATAAATAAATAATAGCATAAAAATATTTTTAAATCATATATGATTTAGATAATAATAAAAATAAAATATATGAATAAAATAATTTAGAATAAATAAAACAATATAAAAAAATTGAAATTATATATAATAGATGATAGGTCACATAAACAATATGACAACATTAAACAATTTTCATCTATTAAATGATAAATGGACGTTTTGGGAGCATTTGCCTCACGATACTGACTGGAGTGTAAATAGTTATAAACAAATATATACAACAACAACTGTTGAAGAAACAATTGCTATTGTTGAAACAATTCCAGATATTTTAGTAAAAAATTGCATGTTATTCTTAATGCGTGACGGAATTAAACCTATATGGGAAGACATTAAAAATAGAAATGGTGGATGTTTTTCATATAAAATTTCAAATAAATTTGTATATAATATATGGAAAGAATTATGTTATGTCCTGGTTGGTAATACAATAAGCAATAAATCTGATTTTGTATCTGCCGTGACCGGAATTACTATTTCACCAAAAAAAAATTTTTGTATAATAAAAATTTGGTTATCTAATTGTTTAAATCAAAACCCGGCAATTGTAACATCTGATATTAAAGGGTTTATATCTCAAGGGTGTTTATTTAAAAAACATACCCCAGAATATTAAATAAATTTACGATTTATTTATTAAATTATTACAAATCTTAATATATATATTATTTAATAAAAAAATATATTAAATACATTTTTTTGTTTAACTTTATGTTAATTGAACTTAATAAAAAGAAATATAATGTATGTGAAAATGAATTTAATATTATTCCTCACAAAGAATACAATAATTTAAGTATCCATGAAAATTGTGGATATTATGAAAGAATTGCTTCATTATTAAATGAGTTAAGATTATTATCTGATACAACAACCCAAAATTTATCAGTTATTTCTGCAACTCATGGTGGTTTTTTACCTATTGAATGTTCTAAATTTTTTAAAAATGTATTTATGTATCTTACGGATAATACTCACGCACTAAACATTTACTTTAATTTACAAAATCACGATATATCAAACGTTATTATGTGTGATTCATATGAAAATAAAACTGATTTTTTATTATTTTCAGAAAACATTACGATTGGTTTAAACCAGTTTTTAAAATCAACACCTATTTTATTGGCTCCGTTAAATGATGAAATACTTAATTCTAAAATTTACTCACATGTTTACAATTTAACAAATACTAATTTATATTTATATATTCCAGATAAATATTTAACAAAATTTAAATCTAATTTTGTTTATTTTATTAAAAAAGACAAATTAGATTATGACAACTTAATTCATTTATGTATAATGGTTAAAAACGGCGGGGACCAATTTGAACGAATGTTAATAAATAATTTACCTATTATTGATAGATGGACTATATTAGACACCGGAAGTACAGATAATACAATTGATATTATTAAGAAAGTTTTAATTGGTAAAAAAAAAGGAGAATTATATCAAGAACCTTTTATAAATTTTGGAGATAGTAGAAATCGTTGTTTGGATTTAGCAGGTCAAGTATGTAAATTTACGTGTATGTTAGATGATACATACTATGTAGAAGACGAACTCAGAGATTTTTTAAATATTGTTAGAGGCGATCAATTTGCAGATTCTTTTAGTTTATTTATTAAAAGTAACGATAATGAATATGTTTCTAATCGTGTGGTAAAAACTGATAGAAAATTAAGATATCTTTATAAAATTCATGAATCAATTACATTTGAAAATAATAAAAATGTTATTATTCCTATAACTAAATCAAGAATATTTGATTTTAGATGTGATTATATGGAAAAACGAACCAATGCACGAAAAGAAGAAGATTTAAAATTATTATTTGAAGAATTATATGACAATAATAATACTCCAAGACAACTTTATTATATTGCCCAAACATATAACTTGCTTGGGAATAATGAATTAGCATACGAATATTATTTAAAAAGAGTAAATCATCCTGATGAGGGGTATCTTCAAGAAAAAATAGATGCGTGTTTTGAAGCAGCGAGAAAAGCAAATTTTGAGTTAAACATGCCTTGGGAACATTGTGAAGAATTATATTTAAAATCGTATAATATGGATCAAACACGTCCGGAAAGTTTATATTTTATTGGCATTCATTATCATTTTCAAAATAACCAAACAAAAGCGTATGAAAATTTTAAAAAAGCGTTTGAATTAGGGTATCCGGTCCATGCACAATATTCTTTAAAACCAACGTTAAGTTATCATTTTCTTCCAAAATTGCTAGTAAGTTATTGTTATTTAAATAACAATTTTATTCTCGGAGAACAAGTAACAACTTTATTTTTACAAAAGAATAATCCAGATGCAGATGGGTATAGTATTATTGCATCATGGCATAACATATTTATAAATTTAAATAAAATGAAAAAACTTGTGGATAACCCATTTAAATATCATAAACCGTATTTTTGTTTTGTTGCCGATGGTGGATTTACACAGTGGTCTGGAAGAGATATTCTTACAAAAGGCATTGGTGGTTCAGAAACTTATATAATTGAAATGTCAAGATATATACAACAAAACGAACAATTTCAAGTGCTTGTATTTTGCAATTGTGAAAATATTGATGTGTTTGAAGGGGTTATATATTATCCGATTAATAAGTATTTTGAGTTTGTTTGTGATAATCATATTCATTCATGTATTGTTAGTCGTTATTCTGAATATTTACCAGTATCTTTTAAAGGAAATGTTGAAAACGTATATATGGTTTTACACGATTTAACTCCTTCCGGTCAAGTAATTCCGATTGATCCAAAGTTAAAAAAAATATTTTGTTTGACTGAATGGCATGTGGATTATATGTCAGAACAATTTCCTTCTTTAAAACATTTATTAGTTCCATTTTATTATGGTATTGATTTTAATAAATTTAATAGTATTGGTTCAAAAATTACAAAAATACCATACAAATTTATTTATTCATCTTTTCCAAATCGTGGTCTTTTACAATTATTGCAAATGTGGCCCAAAATTTATAAAAGAGAACCTAGAGCAACCCTTCATATTTATAGTGATATAAACGGGGAATGGGTTAATAAAGTTGAACCAGCACAAATGACACTAATTAAGGATCTTATTGATAATTTAAAAGGAATGAATATATATTATTATGGTTGGGTTAGTAAACAAGAATTATCGGTTGCTTGGTTATCTTCAGACATTTGGTTTTATCCTTGTACGTTTATGGAAACATTTTGTTTAACTGCGCTTGAGGCGGCATTAACAAAAACACTAGCGGTATGTTCTAATTTAGCATCATTACAAAATACTGTAAGTGATAGGGGTGTATTAATTGATGGAAACCCAACAACTGAAATATGGCAAGATAAAGCAATTGATATTTTATTTAATGTTATACAAAACGTTCAATTAAAAAATGATCTATTGAAAACTAATTATTTATGGGCAAAAAATTTGTCTTGGGAAAAACAAGCAAACCTATTATTAGATAAATTTATTAATAATGAAAATAACCCAAATAATACAATTAATGAAAATAACAGTGATAACGCAATTAATGAAAATAACAGTGATAACGCAATTAATGAAAATAACAGTGATAACGCAATTAATGAAAATAACCCAAATAATGCAATTAATGAACAAAAATATAATGATATTAAAATATTGATAAATTATAAATTAAAAAATAAGTATAATATACAATTATTATCAATATTAAATTTTCATAAAAATAATGTATTAGATTATTTAAATTACGAAAATATACAAAATATAACAAAAATAATTGACGACACTGAAAATATTATTGATATAGATGATAATATATCTGAAGACACTAAAACCACAACTATTAAGGGAAATCCCGTTATAATTTTAAATAAATTAAATAATAAATATGATCTTATTTATATTGAACTGGTAAATAAAAATTTATTTGATATTTATACAAATATTTATTTAAGTTGGCAACTGTTAAATAGCAATGGAATTATGTTAATTGCAAAGTACGATAATAACGAATTATTTAATGCTTTTATAAGTAAAATTAAAGATGAATCTAACTATACTTCTTTTATTACAAGTAATATGTTAATTATTGGAAAAAAATAACATACAATTAAGTTATTTATTACATTTATTTTATTTATGAAGATGGTAAAGAAGATACACATAATTTAATTTCTCCCAAACTAGCAACATTATATTTAACAACAAGCGGTAAATCGTTTTCCAAATAAACTTCAATTTGTGAACATAAATTAGTGCATTTAATAAAATAACCTAAATTCTTTAAAGAAAACTCCCCTTGGATTACTTTTGAGGAATCTTGTTTTAATACAAACCCCATACTTCCGTCCGATTCTGCCCTATGAATTTCGGCAGATGCGAACTGTCCCGAACATTTAAATATCAATTCGTTTCCTACAGATTTAATTTCTATTTTATCAGATATGCATGACATATCCCGAATAATTTTTTGAAAATCAGCGGATGGTAAATTAATAATGGATGAAAATTTAACATCGGGATATTCCAATTCTTCGGGTTCAGGTTCAATAAGTCTAAGTTTTTGTGTTTTACATTGTTTTATTTCACCATTTTCAAACTTTAATGCTAAGTGCGATACTATTCCATCAGCATAATCCGCGTTTTCAATATAAATAGTTAATGTATCATCATTATCAATTGAATTAATTAATTTAAATAAATGAAACATATTAACGCCAATAATAATTTTATCTTTTTTACATTCATAAAATTCAAAATTTGGGGATGCTAAAAATAAATGTGCTAAAATTGTGTGTGATTTATCCATATTAATTATACGAATTCCATCTGGTTGGAAAGTTATATTAGTTTCTAATAAAATATCTTTTAATGCGGTCATTAATGTTCTAAATGGAGCAATCTGAACGGTTTTTATAGTTAAAATATTTCCTTCAGTTGATGATTGTTTTGTAAAATTTAAAGTCATTGTTAGTTTAATTTTATAAAACCCTTTAAATATTTATTAATATAATACAATTTTAAATATTAATAAATAATTTAAAAACTTTATTTTTAAATTATTATAATATGACAGATTTAATAGATATAAAAAATAATTGTGCAAATACGATTGATGAGTTATTTAATAAATATATAAATAACCCATATATGTTACAAAGAATTAATAATCATATTGTAAAATATTTGCCAAATATTTTAGAAATTGAAATAAATCAACACTCAGAACGTGTTATTAGGTTGAATAACTTAATTAACGAACAACAACAATTTATTCAAATTTTTTTAAGTAAAAATCAATATTTTTATTTACCAAGTAGTAATTTTTTTTATGAGTATAACGGTAAAAACTATACAATTGTTAAAGGTGATGAAATTGTTTATAATTTATTATCAAACATTTCAAAATCAAAAGATAAATTGTTAATGAAATGGAAACAACGTACTAAATTAAATATTCTAAAACAAATAAAAGAGCGTAGTTTATTTAGTTCTATACCAGAATCAGAAACAATTCAAACTATTTTGAATGTATTATATCCCTCAATATTTACGAAAAAATCTCAAGCGAAATATTTTTTAACGATATTAGGAGATAATATATTAAAAAAGAAAACAAAATTAAATTTTATAATTACACAAAAAACAAAGCAATTATTAATTGAACTTGATAATATATCAAATATTACTATTAGCAATACAAATATAATTAATAATTTTATGACTAAATATCACGAAAATTATACGTATGAAACATGTAGATTAATAAAAATAAACGAAAATTTTTCGTTTGATTTATGGAAGGATTTAATTAGAAAAATTGGTCTTGATTTACTGTGCGTTGCTACCCATTATTCAAATAGATATGATAATTCAGACCAGTTTTTAGAATATGATGCTATTGAAGAAGATATAAAATCGCATATATTATATTTAAAAAATACAAATCAAAATGAAATTGTAAATATTTTTTGCAATCAATGCATACAAAAATCACAAAATAATGCTTTTAAAATAGAATGGAAAAAACTACATTTTATATGGAAACAGTTCTTATCTAATTGTTCTCTTCCAAATATTATATATTCTAATACATTAAAAACATTATTAAAAGATAAATATGAATATGAAGAAACAACTGATACTTTTTATAATATTACAAGTAAATATTTACCGGTAGTTTTTGATTTTATTAATTTTTGGGAAGAAACCATTTTTATAACGGACACACCATACACTAATTTATCCACAAATATTGAAGAATTAGAATTATATGAATTATGTTTATTGTTTAAGATATGGGTAAAAAATAAAGATGATGCATACTCTTCTGGTGTTATTAATGAAGAAAATGTATTAAAAATATTAAGTCATTTTTTTTCAAATATTGTAATCATTGAGGACAAATATGTATTAAATATAAAATGTAAATTATGGGATAAAATTAAAGACATTAATAATTCATTAGAATACATTAAAATGTCGTTTAAAAATAAACACATATTAATGTTATCTTTTTCGGATGCTTATAATTATTATTGTAAATTTGTAGGATCTAATAATAAATTAATAGTTAGTAAAATATATTTTGAAAAATATTTATCGGTTATAATTATAGATTTTATTGTTTACGATAATTTTATTAGTAATGAATGGTTATTTACTACAGCATTAAATGTTTCAGAACAACTTTGAATATTATAAATATTTAGGGGTTTATTTTCTTTTATTTTTCATTGATTTCCCTTTAAGTTTAACAAACCCAAATTTTCCTTTTTGTGTTCCGTAACCAAATTTTAATAACCGCATTTCTTTTTTTGCGGTTGAATGTTTTGCCTTTGAAACAATACGACCATTTTTATTCTGAAGAAGATGATTCTTTGTAAGTCCTCCACTTGTTTTATATGCGGTTTCGTGCCATACTTGCGCGCGTGTTCCACATAATAAATCGTAATTTTTACCATTAACGGTATATTTACCTTCTGCAGTTTTTGTAAATTTTGTCATTTATAGATTTAATAGAGAAAATATATTATTCTTCTATTTAATTATTTGAAATAACTGGTGTTCCTCCTAAACTTGAAGAAATTATCTGTGCTTGTCTTAATTTATTTGAAATATTGGATCTATTTGTATTCAACATTTTTTTTTCTATTGTTGTACTAGTGTTTATTTGTCTTTTTTTACACATACAATATATATCTTTACAAAAGGGTGGTTGTTGAGTTAACATAATTATATAATAAATATAAAAATAAAATTGAAATAAAACAAATTAGAAACATAATTAGTAATAATTAAATAACATACATATAAATCATGAACGTTTCAGAATCATTTCTTGTCAATAAATATCAACAAAAAACAGATAAACAACACATATTAGATAATCCTGATACCTACATTGGATCGGTTGAAAATATTGACTCTAATGTATGGATTTTTAATGATGACACACAAAAAATCATTGATAAAAATATTACGTATAATCCAGGGTTATTTAAATTATTTGATGAAGGCATTGTTAACTGTCGTGATCATGTAATAAGAATGAAACAAATAATTTTAAATAATACAGAAAATTCCCTTCCTGTTACATTTATTGATATTTCTATTAAAGAAGATGGTACAATTATAATGATTAATGATGGAAATGGAATTGATGTCGCCGAACATCCAGAATATAAAATATGGATACCAGAATTAATTTTTGGTCATCTTAGAACATCAACTAATTATGATAAAACTGAAAAAAAAATAGTTGGAGGTAAAAATGGGTTTGGTTTTAAACTTGTGCTTGTATGGTCAATATACGGATCAATTGAAACAGTAGATCATGTTAGAGGACTAAAATATACACAAGAATTTAAAAATAATTTAGATGAAATTTGTAAACCAGAAATTACAAAATGTACGAGTAAAAAACCATATACTAAAATAACATTTAAACCAGATTATAAAAGGTTTGGAATTGATTGTTTAACACCTGATATAATATCATTATTACAAAAAAGAATATATGATGTTGCTGCGATTACAGATAAATCTTTAAAAGTAAAATATAATTCTAAATTAATTCCAATAAAGAATTTTCAACAATATGTTGATTTATATATTGGAACTAAAGAAGAATCCAAAAGAATTTACGAAGAGAACGGCGAACGTTGGGAATATGTTGTTGGTTTATCTCCAACACATGAATTTATCCAAGTATCATTTGTAAATGGGATTTATACATCTAAAGGAGGAAAACATGTTGAATATATTTTAAACCAAATTACTAAAAAATTAGTTGAATATATTGAAAAGAAAAAAAAAGTGAAGGTGAATAATGTTAGTATTAAAGAACAACTGTTTTTGTTTTTAAGGTGCGATATTGAAAATCCATCGTTTGATAGTCAAACTAAAGATTTTATGAATACACCATCATCTAAATTTGGTTCAGTATGTTCGGTAAGTGATAAATTTATTGAAAAATTAGCTAAAATGGGAATAATGGATGCGGCGTGTACAATTACAGAAATAAAGGAAAATAAAATAACAAAAAAAACAGACGGTTCTAAAACTAAAAATATTCGCGGAATACCTAAATTAATAGATGCTAATTGGGCGGGAACCGATAAGTCGCGTGATTGTACTATTATATTTTGTGAGGGGGATTCCGCAAAAGCAGGTATAGTTTCAGGGTTATCGTCAGAAGATAGAAATATATTCGGTGTATATCCGATGAAAGGTAAAATAATGAATGTTCGTGGAGAAGCAATCAAAAAAATAAATGAAAATAAAGAAATATGTGAAATTAAAAAAATTTTAGGATTAGAAACTGGTAAAGACTATAATACTCAAGAAGATGTATTAAATTATTTAAGATATGCAAAAGTATTAATTATGACAGATGCTGATTTAGACGGTCATCATATTAAAGGTTTATGTATAAATTTATTTCAATCTGAATGGCCTTCCCTTTTACAAATTCCAGGATTTATTGGATTCATGAATACACCAATACTAAAAGCAAATAAGGGTGGTAAAAAATTAGTATTTTATAATGATGGTGAGTATGAATTATGGAAAAATGATAATGATTTTAAAGGATGGAATATAAAATATTATAAAGGATTAGGAACAAGTACAAGTAAAGAATTTAAAGAATATTTTGAAGTAAAAAAAATAGTTGCATTTGAACATAACGGTATTATAAGTGATAATGCAATTGATATGATATTTAATAAAAAACGTGCAAACGACCGTAAAGAATGGTTAGAAAATTATAACCGGAAAAGTTATTTAGATACAAATAAAACAACTGTATCTTATGATGAATTCATAAATAAAGAATTAATTCACTTTTCAAAATATGATTGTGATAGAAGCATACCTAATTTAATGGATGGTTTAAAAATAAGTTTAAGAAAAATATTATATTCCGCATTTAAGAAAAATTTAACAACAGAAATTAAAGTTGCACAATTTACAGGGTATGTTTCTGAACAATCTGGGTATCATCACGGAGAATCCAGTTTAAATGCCGCAATTGTTGGTATGGCACAAAATTATGTGGGTTCAAATAACATAAATTTACTTATGCCAAACGGACAATTTGGAACAAGAATAAAAGGGGGTGATGATAGCGCATCTGAAAGGTATATATTTACACAATTAAATAAATTAACACGATTTATATTTCCATTAATGGACGATCACATTCTTCAATATTTAAATGACGATGGGAATTTAGTTGAACCATTATTTTATGCACCTATTATTCCGATGATACTAGTAAATGGCAGTAAAGGAATTGGGACAGGATTTAGCACGGAAATAATGTGTTATAATCCTTTAGAAATAATACAGTATTTAAAATGTAAATTAAATAATGAATTTTATAATTTAAAATTTGTTCCTTATTATGAAGGGTTTCATGGCACAATTGATGAAATTGTACCTGGTAAATATTTAATTAAAGGAAAATATGAAAAAATAGATACTGATAAAGTTCGTATTACTGAGTTACCTGTAGGGTTTTGGACGGAAGATTTTAAAGAATTATTGGAATCATTAACTGAAACTGTAGATAAAACAGGTAAAAAAACTATTCCTATTGTAAAAGATTATGATGATTTAAGTAAAGATATAAATATTGATTTTATAATAACATTAACTAAGGGTAAACTTGAAGAATTAATAACGACACAATCGGATTATGGATGTTCTTTATTTGAAAAAACATTTAAGTTGTATACAACAAGTAGTACTTCAAATATGCGTTTATTTAATGCATATGATAAATTAAAAAAATATGAAAATGTGGAAAGCATTATTGATGAATATTACGAAACCAGATTAGAATTATATCAAACAAGAAAAACATATATGATTAACACATTAGAGAAAGAACTTATTATCCTATCAAATAGAACAAAATATATAAATGAAAATTTAAATGATACGATTGATTTAAGAAAGAAAAAAAAAGAGGTTGTTATTGAAATGTTAAAAAATAAAAATTATGCTATAATTGACGATGATACAGAATATAAATATTTAATAAAAATGACAATGGATAGTGTTACAGAAGAAAATGCAGAAAAATTGTTTGGGGAATATACTAAAAAATGCAATGATTTAGAAAACATTAAAAATATAACTATTAGAGAAATGTGGAACAGAGAATTAAATAATTTACAAACCGAATATATTATTTATAAGAATGATAGAAAAAAAAATAATGATTGTGATAATGTTAGTAAAGTTTTAACCAAAAATAAAAATGTTAAAAAGATTAAATTAGTTATAAAAGAAACCAATAATTAGAATTTTGTATGTGTAAAAATATTATGTAAATGTATAATTGTTTAAAACCAACTTTTTAAAACTAATTCTTTATCCGAGTTATTCGCCATAACGGGATGTGATATTGGAACAACAAGGGTGCTCGCATCGTATAAATATTTAATATATCCCTGTGCTTCACCATATATGCTTTCAATGCAATAATTTAAAACCATTTGGTTTAATTCTTTTATTTGCAATTGTATATTATTTATTTTATGTACCGCATATTGTAAAAAAAAACTTCTCATTATTATTGTTAAAGAATCATAATCTTGATCGGCAATCATATATTGGTTATTTGATTTTTTATAAACACCCGCCCTAATACCATTTTGTATAATTTGTATATTTTCTTTTGAAAAAAAACAATTAGAAAGCGGTGATTCATTCCATAAACCTAAGGTTGGATTTCTAAAGGTTACACATTGTTTAACATTGTTTTTATCATACATATTAAATAACTTTGATGTATTCGGACTTTTTATGTCAACTCTACCATTTGAATAATTCATTTATATTAGTTAAATAAAAAAATATATTTATTTTATATATAATTATGGAAACATTTCAACAATTAGTTTTATTTGTTGCAATATTTATATTAATAATTACTTTAGTATTTATTGGGATTAATTTAAAATATCGTAAATCAAAATCATCATGGCCGCCAATTATTGGTGATTGTCCTGATTATTGGGTGGATATTTCTGGAAATGGAGCAAAGTGCGTTAATGTTAAAGATTTAGGAACTTGCAAATCCACAAAACAAAAACATTTAACAATGGATTTCACAGGTCCTCAATTTAAAGGGGAAAATGGGTTATGTTCTAAATATACATGGGCGAAAAATTGTGGTATAAGTTGGGATGGTATTACATATGGTGTAAATAATCCTTGCACTAAATAATTTCAAATAACATAAATATTATTTAATATATTATTTAATATATTAAATGAGTAATTATTATGCTTTGATTTGTAATTTACCTGATGAAA
>Ga0209768_10001304_pt1 | contig 16079 bp, 10 predicted proteins | sample LauGreSBDMM110SD_3_FD_187564 | JGI IMG/M metagenome (GOLD analysis project Ga0209768, IMG submission 187564) | Freshwater lake microbial communities from Lake Michigan, USA - Sp13.BD.MM110.SD (SPAdes) (version 2) | ecosystem: Environmental > Aquatic > Freshwater > Lake | place: Lake Michigan... | reverse complement strand
CGACCAGTTGACCGCTATCGAAACCCGCGACTTGAATGCCATGACCAGCGACGTGATTCGCGCCTTGAGCACCGAACAGGTGGCGGCTTTGTCGACCACACAGGTACAAGGTTTGTCCACCGCACACATTGCCGCCATGACAAGCGACCAAATCGGCGCGTTGGAAACCGGCGACTACCAAGTGCTCAGCAGCGCGCAGTTGCGCGCCATGAGTGCAGAGCAAATTGGCGTCATGTCACCCGAGCAGTTGCAAGCCATCAGCACAACGGGTATAGCGGGATTGAGCACCGCCAACATACTCGCCTTGTCCACATTGCAAGTGTCATCGCTTAGCTCGGGGCAAATCTCAGCGCTCAGCAATGCCCAGATTGGTGCTTTGGATGTGAGCCAAGTGGCTTCCTTACCTTCAGTGAGCATTGCCGCACTGACCACCTCGCAAGTGAGCGCCTTGTCTACCGATCAGGTGCAGAGTTTGACCATCGAGCAAATTCCTGGCTTGTCCATCGAAGACGTGGCCGCTTTGCGCACCGATCACATCGTGGCCATGAGCACCGAGCAGTTGTCGGTCTTCAATGCTTCGCAAATCGCAGCCATCACGTCAACGCAAATCGCTGTGATGAACACCGACCAGCGAAATACCTTGGGCGTGTAAGCCCTTTATGGCAAGCGTGCCAGCAGGGCTTTTTCTAGGCTGGCGATCAAGCGCGCAGGCGCTTGATGCCAAGTGGCTGAGCGCTCTTCTAAGGTTTGCTTGAGCGCGGCGATGCGCTGTGGGTCGTGGGCCAAGGCCACCACCAAGGCTTCGTAATCAGCATGGCTGTGGGTCACCAACTCACCCACACCTGCGGCGTGCAGCATGCTGCCTGCCATGCGCGAGATAAAGGTTTTGCCGCTCAAGGTGACCATCGGCAAACGCGCATCCAACACATCCCGAGCGGTGGAACCCGCGTTATAGGGATAAGTGTCCAAATAGATATCAGCTAAACGCAAACGCTGACGGTATTCTTGGTGCGTACAACGTTTGGCCAACACCAATCGATGCAAAGGTATGCCGTGCTCCAGTGCACGTTGCTGCAATTGCGCGGTGGCACAAGGGTTGTCATCCAACAACCACAGCACCGCCTTGTCGCAGCGCTTGAGTATGCCCATCCACACCGCAAACAAATCGGCGTTGTACTTGTAAATATTGTTGAAACTGGCCAAGACCACCGCGTCTTCGGGCAAGCCCACATCGGTGCGCACCACTTGGGGTTCGCTCATCTCGGGCTTGTGCAGAGGAATAAAAGAACCCTCAATGTACAAAGGCTCTTCAGTGAAATAGGGTGTGAGCGCTTCGGGCAAGGCAAACGGGTCAGTCACCACAAAATCTATCCACGGCATGGCCGTGGTGCCAATGAAGCCTAGGTAAGTGCCCTGCAAATGCGCGGGGTGTAAAGCCATGATGCCCGGGCGTGAGCCCGAGCTCAGTCCATGCAAATCTATCAACACATCGATTTCCATTTGGCGTATGGTCAACGCAGCGCGGCGGTCGTCGAGCTGGCGGATATCAATCACATGGTCAAACGCCGATTTAAGACGCGCACGGTAGGCCGTGCCATCTTCGGGGCTGAAATCAAAGGCAAAGATTTCAAACCGTGTTTTATCGTGCGCTTCGATCAAGTCTGCCATCAACAGGCCTACCGCATGGGTGCACAAATCACCCGACACATAACCAATGCGAATTCGCGCGTGAGGAATTCGCTGGGCCGGCGCCAAACGCTCTTCTTGTAATTTGAACTTGCGCTCCACAAACGCACGCGAAGCCATCCACTGCAATGCTGGGTCGTCGTGCAAGGACAGCATGGCCAAGGGCGAAGTGGCAGCCAACATATCGTTTTCGCGTATGCCAGGCAGCGCCACACAGACTGGCCATTTGCACTGCTTTTGACGCAAATGCACCCAGTGCTGAATGGCATCGGGTTGCTTGGGGTTGAGGGCCAAGCTTTGCACCAAGGCTTGCTCGGCTTCATCGTAAACATGGCGAAACTCTTGCAAACGCCCAATGTGGTTGAGCGCCATGGTTTTCAGATCCACATCGGTGGAAGCGGGGCCGGCTTGGGCATGGGCCACATCGGCCCATTGCTGCAAAGCTTCCTCAAAGTTCTTTTTGCGCTCCAGCGTCAAGCCCAAGTTGATTTTGGCTTGCAGCAAACCGGCATTCAAAGCCACGCATTGACGGTAAGCCATTTCCGCACCGTCCAAGTCACCTGCGTCTGAGAGCATGACCCCCCAGTTGAACAGCGCCACAAAGCGGGTGGGCGACGGGGTACAGGCAATCCAAATCTTGTACAAGTCCATGGCCTGCTGGTGATGCCCGCCTTGTTTGAGCGCATCGGCATGTTGCATCAACTGCTCTAGGCTCATGCTGCCCGACTGGGCGAGTTGCATGAGGCTGTCAATCTCGGTGGGGGTCATTGCGAGGTCTTTCTGAAAAGATGCAGGGGTGCCATTGAAGCTGTCTCAAAAAAATTATGCGAAGCAAGCTCCACCACATGTGCCACCAACTTGGGCGCGATGGGTTGGAGGTGCTGCTGCAAAGCCGCAGAGACAAAGTCACCGATCACAGACATATCGTGCGACAAGCTTGGCAAGGTATCAACGCCCAGCATCTGCATCGCAGCATGGGTTTTAGGCGTGTTGGAGGGGAAAACCAAGCACGGCGTACCCAAACTCACCGCCGCCAAACTGTGGTGAAAGCGTGCTGACACCACACAAGCGGCCCGCGCCATCACCTCCAACCATTCGCGCATTGACTGCGCATTGACACAGGTGATGGCAGGAAACACCGATTGCAGAGCTTCAAAGATACGCGCATCTTCGCTGTTGAGCATGGCTTTGGCACCCGTTAAAAAGATACATCGCGTACCCGCTTGGTGCGCTTTGTTCAAGGCTTGACCGAACTGAAGTGTTTGCGCTTGCGTCATATTGACGCCGCCGGCCACCACCACAGTGGGGGTAAATTCATGCGAACCGATCAAGCCATGGCGGTGGATAAAACGCGGCAAACAGTCAAAGCCTTGTGTAGCCGTCACGCCCAGACGCGCCAAGACAGCGAGTGATTGCGCTTCGCGGGGAACGATAGGGTCTATGACGCGCGCCACATGGCCATAGATCGCATCTAACTGGTCATGTGCTTGGCCATTGTCAGCAGGGAAAAAAGAGCTATTGATGAGGTAGACAGGCTTTTTGAAGTTGATCTTGGCCATATACATCAAATACAACAAGTTGATGGCTGCCTTGTTGGGGCCATGCAAGGTCCCCTCGCCATTCACATAAACCACATCCGAACTCAATAGCATGTGATAGATGCGGGGATTCGCTTTGAGAAAGGCAATGCCGAATTCGGCTTGATCAAAATCTTTGAGTTGTTGAGGAGTGGGTTCCAGCAAGTGAATTTCGCGCACATTCACCATTTCAACGTAATAACCCCGCTCAACCAGGCTGGTCCAGACTTCCATGGAGGTGCCGTAACACCCCCAGTGGTAGGTGCTGGCAGTGAAGTTGAGCAACAAAGCCTGTTTTTGATCAATTGTCGACATAAAACCTTTGCGCAAAAGCCTGAGACAACGGGTCCAACACCGGTCCCCAGTCTGCAACCACCGTCTGCCTGAACAAGCGGGCACTGGGATACCAAGGGCTGTCCGAGCGTTCAAGCAACCAACGCCAATCGGCACTGAATGGCAGCAGCACCCACACCGGCTGTCCTAAGGCACCCGCCAAATGTACGGTGGTATTGTCGGCAGACACCACCAGATCGCAGGCACAGATCAACGCGGCCAGACCGTCGAGGTCATTTTGGTTATCCACCTCGGGGCATTGAATCACCTCTGCCCCCGTCGTTTGCAACAACTGGGAAAGTTCGGGGTCAACATCGCCGTATTGCAAATTAACCAAGCGCACCCGTGGATTCATCAGCGCTTGCACCAAAGCGCCCAACGGCACGCTTCTGTCTTCGCCTCTTTTCATGTTTTTGCTGCGCCAACTGATGCCACACAGCGGCTTTCCATCGGGGCTTAACAGGTCGCGCAATGCACGAACACGCGCAACATCTGGCCGTACATAGGGATGCGTGAGGGCTTGAAAATCTTCTAAGTGCTTGCAAAAAATACCCGGCAAGTCACCCATGGGCATCTGCGCGTCATACAAAGACTCGCTCAGCGGCAGATGCTTGGGGACAAATTGAATATTCGGCATGCTGCGCTCAAACAATGGGATAAGCCGCGCATCTGACTGCACCCACAACTCGCCACACAGCGTTTGTGCTTGTGCCAACAAGGCCGCAAACATCAGTTCATCCCCCACGCCCTGCTCTGGCCACACCAATAAACGCTGCACAGACTGCCCCTGCTGCCAGCGCGGCACATCGGTGCGTAAGACTTGGGAGGTGAACTCCTTCTCGTCTTGCTGCCAACGACTGGCATACAAGGGCCAAGCCTGCGCAAATTCACCCGTTTGCAACAGGCACAAGGTCTTGCCCCACAGCGCGGGATGGAAATGGGGCTGCAACTGCAAAGTCGCTTCAAAGTCTTGCAATGCTTGCCATGGGCGGTTCAAGTCGCTGTTCAACAAACCGCAGTTGTAAAACGCTTGGGCCATGTTGGGCTGCAGTGACAAAGCCGTTTGGTAACTTGCCAAGGCCTCGTCATAACGTTTCAAACTTTTCAGGGCAACCCCCCGATTGATATGGGTCTGGGCATGTTGCGGATCCAAGCGCAGTGCTTGGTCGTAGCTTTGCAAGGCTTCTTCGAAACGGTTTAACTGCCGCAGCGCCAGCCCTAAATTTTCGTGCGCACCCGCCACCTGGGGTTGGATACGCAGTGCTTGTTCTAGCAAAACAAGCGCACGTTCGGGCTGCTGGGTTTGCGTGAGCAAAACGCCCAACATATGCAGGGCATCAAAATGCGCAGGTTGAGTGGCCAAAATTTGCTCATAACCTGTTTGTGCCAGCGCCAACTGCCCTTGTTGGTGCAGCGACAGCGCTTGCATCAGCAAGGCTTGCACTGAAGACGTAGGTTTGGCGTTAGGTTTGAATTTGGGCTTCACAGCTAAATTTTAGGTTCGAATGGCAACACCCAAAAAAAAAACGCCCCGCTTGAGCGGGGCGTTTCTAGAACGAAGCAAGCCCTTATGGGGCTTTACCCATTACTTCAGCAAAGACAAAACGCTTTGTGCTGACTGGTTGGCTTGCGCCAACATGGCCGTGGCTGCTTGGGAGATGATTTGCGAACGGGCCAAGCTGGTGGTTTCTGTTGCGTAGTCGGTATCCAAAATACGGCTGCGTGAGGCAGACATGTTCTGGTTGGACTCGGTCAAGTTGCTGACCACAGATTCCAAACGGTTTTGGTAAGCACCTGCCCGCGCTTGCATGGCAGACACAGACTCAATAGCGCGGTCGATGGCTGCGATAGCTTCGTCAGCACCGGCTTGTGTGGCGATACTGATGTCAGCCACTTTCAAGCCACCGTCATTGCCACCGAATGTGCCGCGTGTGAAGCCCAACAAGTTGAAGTTGTCGTTGCCTTCGCTGCCACTCTTGACATCAAACTGCTTGTCTGACTCCAAACGCACTTGCGAGTAAAACGTCACAACTTTGGCAGCATCTGTTCCGTCGGAACCGATGGTTTGGCCATCCAGACCCAAAGCAGATGCATCTGTTGCATCCGAACCGATCGAAATATTGCGACCGTCTTCGGCTGTCAACTGCACACCAGCGCCCCAAGCAGAAGCCACCACACCGGTTTGACCGGAGAACTTGTTGATGGCAACCAACACGTCGTCGCGGTTGGAATTTTCGTCTAGGTTGATGGTGACATCCACGCCGTTGATGTTCAATTCAGCCACGGTAGCGGCGGTGAAACCTGTGCCGCGAACGATGTTGGGTTCGGCGACAGCTGTCACACCCGTCAGTTCTGTCTTCTTGTTGATGGCTGCCGCAATGGCGATGCCACTGGCTGCTTTGGTGGATGAGTCAGCGTAGGTGTTAGAAGCTTTGTCATCGCTGCCGATAGCTGCATCGATACCCACACCGTTGATGACCAAGGTGTTGCCGTTGAGCACACCGGTGGTCGCGTCACTTGGCGCAGCGCCTTCAGCCGCATTGGCGCGGGCCAAAGACACCATGCTGGCTTTGTCGTTGCCAAAAGTACCTACAGACAAACCTGAGTTTTGAATGGAGCCATTGGTTTCTGTCGACAAGGTGAAAGCGGAGCCGTCCTTGGAGCGCAGATCGAACGTGCCAATGTAGGTGCCCTCTGCACTCAGACCGATGTCTGATGCGACAAACGTACTGGTGGTGGTCAAGTCAATTTCAATGTTACGACCGTCAGCTGCTTGCAACACCACGCCTTGGGTGTCGTCATGGGTGTTGATCGCAATCACACCCGTTTGTGCTGAGATGTTATTGATGGCGGTAGTCACCATCAAACGGTTGATTTCTAAATCGTCACCGATGGTGAACGATGCTGTGTCCCAGCCGTTGATGTTCAAGTTTGAAGCAGTTCCTGAGTTTGCGTTGTCCATGGCTGTACCGTAAGCCGTGGTCTTGCCCACAGTGGCAACCACGCCGCTTTGCTCAGACACGCGGTTGATGGCAGCTGCTTTGGCAATCGCACTGGCAGATTTGGGGCTTGGGTCGCTTGCAAATTGGTTCGATGACACTTTGTCGTCGGTTGCCAAAGAAGCACCCACGACCACGCCGTTGATGACCAAGTCACCGTTGTACATGGGGCCAGATTTGCCAGACACAGGCGGTGTGTCAGCATCAACAGCTGCATCATCAAACAAGGCACCCACTGAGCTTAAAGAGGCCAATGAGCCTGAACCGATGTCTTTGGTTTTGACAGAGTCAAAACCAATGGTCATGGTGTCGTTGCCGTTCACACCGGTTTGCAATTGGATTTTGCCTGCTGTGCCGTCCAGCAAGTTGATATGGTTGTGGTTGGTTTTGGTGGCCACGTTGTTGATCTCGGCCTTCATTTCATCTACTTCCAACTGCAATGAAATGCGGTCAGCTGCAGACATGGCACCGTTGCCAGCTTGCACAGCCAATTCACGCATACGCTGCAACATGTCGGTGACTTGACCCAAAGCTCCTTCAGCGGTTTGTGTCATAGAAATGCCGTCATTGGAGTTACGGATAGCAACTGCATAACCGCGGATTTGCGATGTCATGCGGGTGCTGATGGCCAAGCCAGCAGCATCGTCTTTTGAGCTGTTGATACGCAGACCTGTGGAGAGACGCTCCATGGACGCTTGCATCTTTTTCTCAACGTTCATCATCGAGGCCTGAGCGGACAAAGCTTTTACGTTAGTGTTGATTACGGACATGGTGTTTCTCCTTGATAGTCCAGACTGAAATTTACTGAAAAGTCAAGATTCATTTCTTGATGAAAATAGAATCGTCTGGTTGATTAAAAACTTTAGAAAAATTTATATAGATTTGTTGTGCAACAAACCTTTGAAGTCTTCGATGCCGTGGGCAATACGCACCACCACCTCATTGGGGATTTGGCGAACGACTTCACCTGTCTGTGAGTTCTTCACATAAATAATAGGTCGGCCTAAACGTTCGTCCAAGGAAAAATTTAAACCACGTCCGCCCGACACCATCATGTCATTGAGCTTGCCAATGGCTTCATCCAAATTTTGACGCATGCGGTTGGCGTCGAAATTGATGTCAGCCTTGGGTATGGCCATGACTTTGGGTGCGGCTTCCACAGTCGCAACCGACGCGGCTGGAGCGGCACTGGGCGTGCGTGCCGTCTGATGCTGCGATTTCACGGAAATTTCGTTAACCATGGTGAGTCCTTTAAAAATCTTTTATCCCGAAGTGGAAAAAAGGAATTTGACCAACACCTGATCGACGCAAGTCTGCAAGACTTGAGTCAAATATTTCAAAAAAACATAAATGAGTATTTTTGAATTAACTTATGAGCTTAAAAAATTATTTATTTGTATACGCTGCCATCATGCCATCAAAGCTGGCCTTCAAGCTGGTCTTCTGGCTGTTGACATTGCCCACCATACTGTCCATGCTGGCAAACTGCTTGGTGTAACGACTCAGCAAAGCCGTCATGCGGGTATCGAGCTTGAGGAGGTCATCTTTGTGTTTGGTGTTCTGTGTGTCTGCATTGGTGCTCTGACTGAGCATGGGGCCGGTCGCACTCAAGAGCTTGGAGAGTTTGCGAACACCATCGCCTGCAAAGCCTGCGTTTTGTTTGCTGAAAGCACCCAAGCCGTTGTAGTTGCCTGTGAAGGCTGTCACCACATCGCTGAAATTGTTTTGCAACGCCGAATCGAGCTTGGTGGCGTCCAAGGACATGACACCTTTTTCATTGATCTTGAAGCCCATTTGCCACAGCGCACTGATGTTGGTGCCGGGCGTTGAGGAGTCACCCACAAACAGGCTGCGCATTTGTTGTCGCACCGAACGTACGGTGGAGTCGCCCACCAAGGTGGCGCCATAAGTGTCCACCGTGGACTTGGGGTCTGTGACCACGCCAAACATGGTGTTGGCATCGTTGTAGGCAGTGACCAAAGCCTCAAATTTGGTTTTGATGGCAGTGGGGTCACGGGTCAAATTCACCTGCGCAGCTGGGCTGGTGGTTTTGAGATCAAAGGTCAGGCCATTGACCACATCACTGATGCTGTTGGTGCTGCGAGTGACCGAAATGCCATCGACTTTGAGAATGGCGTCACTGGCATTTTGGTTTGCTGTATTGCCTGCATTAAAGCCCAAACCAGGCGAGGAAGAACCCACGCCGTAGTTGGTGCTCATGGTGAACACACCTGCAGACCCTGTGGGACCTGTCAGCACAATTTGGTAGGGCGTGGCCGAGCCGTCGCCCGTGTTGATCAACTGTGCTTTGACGCCCGAATTACCCGCATTGATGGCGCTGACCACGTCTTGCGGCGTGTCTTTGCCATCCGCCAAGGTGATGGGCGTTTTGGCCACACCACCGACGGAAAAATTAAGGGTCATGGCTTTGCCGCCATTGATCGAGGTGTTGGGCAAGGCGACGCCATTGCTGACACGCCGCTGTGCCTTGGCGATTTGCAGCACCTCAACCTCGTGAGAGCCGGTGGCAGCTGCAGCACCTGCGGTCACTGAAAACGCGCTGGGGTTACTGGTGACTGCCGTCACCGAACTAAAGCTGGTTTGGTCTTTCAGGGCAGCCAAGGCGGTTTGCACTTCGTTGACCACAAACGAAACAGCTGAATAGCCAGAAATGCGCGCTTCGTTTTTAGAAATCTTGGAATTGATGGCATTTGCCTTGGGCATTTTCTCGGCATCGACCAAGTTTTGCGCCAAAGAAGATACGTCTACACCCGAACCTGCACCCAATGATGTTTTGATTTTTTGTGCGTTGGCCTTGTTCGCGGCCGCCACCTGCTCTGCCGTTGTAGCCGCTGTGCTGCTGGAACTGATGGGGGTGGTGGCCATGAGGTTGAGGGGAGTAACTTCAGATGAATCGGATCAAGCGCAAAAATCTTGAACGCATCAATTGATGTAATTGAACAAACTGAGCTTGGAAATCTTCGCAAAAGTGCTTTGCGCCGACTCCAAAGCCAACTGGTCTTTGTTCATCTTGGTGATGGCCTCGGTGTAGTCCAAATCTTGCACATCAGACAAAGTGGTTTTCAGACGCAAGGTAATCTCTTCAAGCACGCCACCTTGCGCGTCCACCACATTCATATCGGTACCTACCTGCGCGTTGGCGTCACTGACACCTTGCTGCATGCGGTCAAGTTCTTGGATGCCACGTTGCATATTGATTCTGTCGGAGCTCTTCACCGCGTCGACCATATCGGCCAAGGCTTGGAAAAACCCCACGCCTGCCTTGTTGCCCTTGTCATCCACACGCACCAAATTGACAAACGCGTCTATCCCTGGGATGTTGAGATTCATGCGACGGTTATCGCCCACCGGCACCAACATACGGCTTTGGTCGCCTTGGTAGACCACCCGCCCCTTGGCGTCTTCCCCAAAGGGGGCTTGGCTGACCCGTGAGCCGGCAAATAAATAATTGCCATTCGAATCTTGGGAGTTGGCCATGCTCAAGATTTGGTCTCTGAGTTGCGTCATCTCCAAGGAAATGGTTTTTCTGTCTGCGGTACTCAAGGTGTCGTTGGCTGCTTGAACAGCCAATTCTTTAAAGTGATACAGCACATCGCTGGTGTTATTAAGCGCTGTTTCCTCGGCTTGCAATCGGACATTGACCGCTTTCAAGTTGCCTTGGTAGCTGGATTGACGGGTCATTTCAGACTGCAAACGCGTGATCAACGAGGATTTGTCGGGCGCGTCGCTGGGCTTATTGATTTGTTTACCCGTAGACAACTGTTCTTGGGTTTTTGCCAAGCTGCCTTGGATATTGCCTAGCTGCTTGCTGGCATTATCAAAAAACATACTGGTTGAGACTTTCATCACCATGGCTTGAATCTCCTTCAGCGAATCTGAACAATCGAGTCAAACAACTGACCCGATATTTGCAATGACTTGGCAGCGGCTTGGTAAGCCTGCTGAAAACGAATCAAGTCGGCGGCTTCGTCGTCTAAATTGACGCCAGAGACTTTGTCACGCGACTGCTTGGCCTGGGCATTCACCACGGTCAAAGCTTGTTGGGTGATCTTGGCCTGCTGTGCGGCATTGCCCACGGTATTGACTTGATCAATATAAGAATCAGAAAAGCTTTTGTTGCCAATCACGCCTTTTTTGGCCAATTCGGTCATGACCAGCATGTTTTCGTTGTTGCCCAAGCCGTCTTGGTTGCCATCCACCTCAAACACGTCGCCCACATCCGGGGCGCGGGTGAATTTCATGGCCAAACCTTGGTAATTGACCACGGGGTTCAACAGGGTGTTGTCGTAATGTCTTTCTGCCAACACGGTGCCTGTCGCGCCGTCTTTGATGGTGTAGTGGTCGGCGGCATCGAAAGTCAAGATCAACTTTTGCGAGCGTAATTTTGCCTGCGGATCAATGGGTTGCCCTGCAAAACTCGCGGCTATCGTGGCTTTGCCCTCGCCTGTCACGAACACCTGCAAATCATCAGGCACTTTGCCCTCTACATAAGCGGCTGTTCGAAAGCCCACCATGCTTAAGTCAAAGGGCGATCCGGCGTTGGGCGGCTCACCAAAAGACAAACGAATATCTGACTTGGCTGGGTCACCCAAGGTGCGCGTCAGGCGCACTTGTCCTTGAATGGTGCTGTTGGCTTCGCTCAGGCTGTAATTAAATACATTGATCGACTTACCGTTGACATCTTTAGGGCCCAAAACAATATCTTCACCCTTGCGGCCGGGGGCGTTTTCCAAAATTAAATCGCCGTTTTCTGCAATGCGCGCAGTCACGCCCGTGAGCTCTTGGGCTGCCTGAATCGCCTTGACCATGCTGGGCAGGTCTTGGTATTCGCTGGCCATTTTGGAGACTTGGTTGATCGTACCTATCTTGACGTTGTTGATTGACAAGGCTTTATGAAAATCGAGGGACGCGGTATTGAAGCGAACTTGGTTAAAGACCTCGACTTGCATATCGGTCATTTGGTTGTCGTCCAAGCCCTTTTGCAACCACGCCGCCACTTTTTTAGGCGTCAAAAATGAGCCTGAACCCAACTCCAAAGAACCTAAAGGTTTTCCGTTAAGCGTGATGGCACCCTTGGCAACCACCGTTAAACCTTCGGGCCCAGCCGTCAGTTTCTGAATGTGCGAGGTCTCCAATTTGGCAGGTTCTAAAACGGGGTCACCCTTTTTGAATTGCACGCCATTGAAATTGGCGGAAGTGCTGATCGTGCTGATGCCCAGTTTTTGCAGATTTAAGGTGACGCCTTGCAAAAAATTGGCTTGCGTATTACCAGGGCGGGAATAAGAATTACCATTCAATGTGAATTGCGCATCTTTGGCAACTTGAAGGGGCACGTTGAAATTGAAACCCAAGTCGGGGCCGCCCGCTTCCACATCCATAGTGAATGAATTAGCAATACCCGTCTCGCTGCTGGTCAAAATAATTTTGTAAGGATTAGCGCTTCCATCTCGCGAGTTCACCAACTCAGCTGTCACACCTGTCTTTGCATCATTGATGGCTTTAACAATACTTTGCGGACTCGATTGCTTTGCTTTGATGGGAATGGTTAAAGTATCCCCGTTATGAACCGATACAGACAGGTCGAAATCCACAGTGCTCAGCCACGTGGAGGGTGAAGAAAAACCAGCACTGGCGACTTGCATGGGTGTCGCCAATTGCTTCACATCCAGAACATAAAAAGATTTTAAATTCAGCGAACCTTCAGGCAGGATGCCAGCCACCACATTGGTGTTACTTGTGTAATTGACGCCGTCGAGCGTGAAGGCGGAGTCTGCGGCGTCTTGGTGAGCTTGTTCATCCTTTATCAAACCACTGATGGCGTTCAGGCTAAAGGTATTGCTCGCACCACTGTTGCCCTTCAATACGATTTTGTAGGTGGCGTCTTCGGTCGTTAGTAATTCAGCTTTAACACCGGTCACCGCTGTCTTGCTATTGATTTCGTTGACGATCCCTTCAGGTGTGTCTGCAGACAGACTGATACTTGTCCCAGAGATACCGTCTTTCTGAAATGCAAGTGTCAAGCCAGACAAATTCGCGATCGGATCTTTAGCGCTTGCAAATCCGGTTCCATCCATGGCGCTGCCAAAGGCATCCTGCTGGAAATTGGCAAATTGGCTCACTTCAATTTGGTGAGAGTCTAGGTTGTGCACATCTTTGGTACTCAGCACACTGCTTTTGGAGCCATAAAACACATTGGTGTTCAAGTAACCGGTGGTGCCGGACTTGTTCAGGTAAGCGTCACTGAGAGTCACGGGATCTGTAAAACCGTTCTCTTTGGTCAACAGTTGGTATTTTTCGTCGACACTCATTTCACTGCCAATGAGGTGACGTCCATCTTTGGTCAGCAGCTGTAATTGCTGCCCAGGCTTGGCGTTGTCCAAGTAAATGACAGGGTTTTCCATGCCAGCGGAGACGGTGGTGACCGATGAAAACAATCGTCCACCACTGACATCGATTGGCAAAGGGTTGTTCGTAAAAGGGTTGCTGACCAGCCGATCATTGCTCACACCCATGGGCGCAGGTGAAGGCGTGTAAGCCACGACAGCTTTGACATCGCTGGCGTTTTTGTTGTTGGTGGTCACCCGAAACAAAGCACCTGTCGCCACCCGCATGGGGTCACTCACCACCATGCCAATGCCTTGGGCTTTGTTGACAGCGGTGACATCGATCTTCATCAAAGGCTGACCCATATTGCCATAGCCATCAATGCCGTTTTTCTGCACCTTGTTGACTTCATCGACAAAACTTTGGGCCAAGAAGTCGAGGTTTTTTTGGGCCGGCTCCAGCACCTGCGAAATAAAGGTGTTGAGTCCGCCAAAAGTACCCCCACTGGCACCCGACAAAGGCTCGGTATTGCCATAGGGGTCAATCATCATGTCCATTTTGCTTTTGGAATTTAGATCTATACCGACGGGACGAAACTTGATGCCGTCAACCACCACACTTTGCTTCATGGTGGTGCCCAAGCTCACTGAAACGATGCCGTTTGAAGTGAAACTGGTTTTGATGCGTGAGTATTCAGACATCTGACGCAACAACAAATCGCGCCTGTCTAAAAGCTCTGGGGGCTGATTTTCTAGGGAGGTGCCTTTGGTCAATTGCTGGTTCACCAAAGACAACTGCTCGGTCAAGGTATTGAATTGGCCGGCCGAACTCTCTAACGCTTGCCGCATTTCACTGGAGACCAAATTCAACTGGCCCGATAACTCGGCAAAACGCGAGCCCACGCCTTCGGTTGAACGCAAAAAACTGTTGCGCATCACGCCAGAAGCGGGGTCTACCGACAAACTTCGGGCCGACTCAAAAAACCTGTCCAGCGCGGAACTCAAGCCCACGCTATCGTCGCCCATGATATCCATCACCCTTTGGGTGTACTCCACCATTGGCGCTTGGGTGGACAGATCGGTATTGCTGTTGCGCAGATTGGATTCGGCAAACGTATCGAACGCGCGCTTGACCGAGGTGAACAACACACCAGTACCCAAAAACATATTGGCTTGTTTGGAGGGCGCACTTTGCGCCAGGGTGGAGGTCTGACGCGAGTAGCCCTCGGTGCTGACGTTGGCAATGTTGTTACTGACGGTGCCCAACGCACGCTGATAGGCAGCGACGGCGGTACTGCTGATGCCGAGTAAGTCACTCATGGCTCATTTCCCAATTTCAGGGGCATGGCAGGCGCCAGCGGCAAAGGTTTCAAGGTGTTTTTCTGCAAAGCCATGCCAGCTTGCGCTTTGTTGGCCAAAGACATGGGCAACACAGGCGCATTCAAGGGCATGCCGTTTTGGATGGTCGAGGTTTGGCGCAACTGCAGCAGCTCAGAGGTGCTGGGCACAGACTTTTGCTGGCTCAGGTTTTTCACCACCACATCGGCAAAGCCCAGTGCATTGCGCTTAGCCATTTGCATGGAAATTTCTTTGTCGTACATGCCTTCAAAGGTTTCTTGGGCGTTGTTGTGCAACAAATCGCTCTTCATGGCGCTGGAAGCTTCACGCATGGACTTGAGCATCATTTGGATGAACAAGGCCTCAAATTGTTCGGCTGATTCGCGCATCGCACCCGCTTCATTGCGCTGCGCTTTGCCACGCAGTTCGCCCAGAGCCGTGAAGTCGTTGTACGACTTGGCGCTGTTGATGTTGGTGGATTCGCTCATGACTGGTTTCTAGGGGCTTAGATGATGATCAATTCGGCTCGCAAGCTGCCAGAGCTGCGCAAAGCCTCAAGAATGGCGATCAAAGACGAAGGACTGGCCCCGACTTGGTTAACTGCATCCACAATTTCACGCAAGTCCACACCTGGCTTGAACAAGAACATGGGGTTTTTAGGTTCGTTGACAGCGATGTCGGCGTTTTGCACATCACGTGTTTGACCTTGGGACAACGGGTTAGGCTGCGACACCTCGTTGGTCGCCGTGATGGCCACCGAAATCGTGCCGTGGGAAACAGCCGCTGCCGTGACACGCACCGCACGGTTGATCACCACGGTGCCGGTTCGTGAGTTGATGACCACACGGGCATTGGGCTCGGAAGGTGTGACCTCGATGTTTTCCAAGAGTCCCATGAATGACACTCTTTGATTCAAGTCTTGAGGTGGTCGTACCGATATCGATGTGCCATCCACTGCTTGTGCCACGCCATCGCCAAATTTTTTATTGATCGCTGCGACGATACTGCTGCTGGTAGAAAAATCGTTGTCACGCAGATTCATCACCAAGAATTCAGCTTTTTCAAATGGATTTTCAACGGCACGCTCGACAATGGCGCCACCAGGAATACGTGCTGCTGTGGGCACACCAATCGCCACTTTAGAACCTGCGGCGGAGGCGTCAATGCCCGTGGCCGTCAAAGCACCTTGGGCCAAGGCGTAAATTTCACCGTCCACACCGCGCATGGCGGTCATGATCAGGTTGCCGCCACGCAAATTGGTGGCCTTGCCTATCGCAGAGACGTTCACGTCGATGCGCTGACCTGGCTTGGCAAAACCGGGCAAATCAGCGGTCACCATTACGGCAGCAGCATTTTTGATGTCGATTCGACTGGCAGACGCTGCTTGCTCAAAGTCAGACATAGGGCCGTCAATGCGCACGCCCATTTGTGCCAACATGGCTTTCATGCTTTGTGTGGTGAAGGGCACAGAGGCGTCGTCACCGCTGCCTTGCAAACCCACGACCAAGCCAAAACCAATCAACTGGTTAGGACGTTGTGCCGCCACGGTCACCAAGTCTTTGACACGGTCCGCCCACACGGGCAAGGCCAAGCTACAAGCCAAGCTCAGCAAACAGGTTTTGATGAATGAGGTTTTCATGGCGATTGAAGCGTGGGTTAGAAGGGCCAAAATTTCAACAAGGCACTGGTGCCCCAGCCGGGTTTGCTGGCAGAAGCCAAGTCGCCGCTACCGCGGTAAGAAATTTGGGCATTGGCCAATCGCAAGGACTGAACCGTGCCATTGGGACCTATGTCTTGGGGGC
>Ga0209768_10001302_pt1 | contig 16088 bp, 16 predicted proteins | sample LauGreSBDMM110SD_3_FD_187564 | JGI IMG/M metagenome (GOLD analysis project Ga0209768, IMG submission 187564) | Freshwater lake microbial communities from Lake Michigan, USA - Sp13.BD.MM110.SD (SPAdes) (version 2) | ecosystem: Environmental > Aquatic > Freshwater > Lake | place: Lake Michigan... | reverse complement strand
CTTCGTAAGTTAATGATTCACTTTGGTTTTTTGGCATTTCAGTCTGGTCTCGATTTGAACTTCGATTCCATGACTTATGGTCTTTTGTGTTCGCACGCAAAGGACCGCAATGAACCAAGGCAAGCTTGTTTTCTCTCAACTCATGGCGTTTCTGCCCCTGAGCACTTTCCGTCGATGCGTGGCCACTCACCGCGGCGATTACAAGGTTCAAGACTTCACCTGCATGGACCAGTTCTTGACCATGGCCTTTGCTCAGTTGACCCGCCGCGAGTCTTTGTGCGACATCGAGGTCAATTTGCGTGCTCAAGCCAAGCGGATGTATCACATGCATCTGCCCAACAGTCTTCATGAAATCCTACAAATCTTGAGCTTGACCATGTTTGAAACTATCTCAATAAATCAACTACTTACAGCAACCGTGCCTGACAAACATCCAGAATTTGAGTCTCAAAAGCTCTATCTTTTTTGAAAAATTGGAACACTCATGATTTCTGATAAAAATCAAAATCCTAATTTATCAAATCTTTCTTGATTAATTTATGACAATTTCGTAATGCAAAGAACTTTCTTGAGTCTTCATCGCAGCATCACACTGCGTTTGCCCGCCATCAAACGGCCACCATGCCTTGGTGCCGCAGCAAGGCTTCCAGGCTCGGTTCTCGGACCCGTAAGGCTTTGAATGATTCCAGCGCCGGACGGCTGCCGCCCGCTACCAGAATGGCCTAGCGGTAAAGGCGTCCGGTTTCCACCATGGGCGTGCCGTCGGCTGCGGCTGTTTCTTCAAAGGAGGCGTAGGCATTAGCGCTCAGCACCTCGGCCCATTTGTAGCTGTAATAAACGGCGGCGTAACCGGCTGTGAAGATGTGGCTGAAGGTGTGGGCCATGCGGTTGAATGCCGGTGTGCGCAGTTCAAGCCCTTGGCGAGTGTCTGTCCATGAATACTTTTTTTGTATGCTGGTCCTTTGGGTTGACCGGCGCACCCAAGCCAGAGGGGGCGGCGTGATGCCGCCAGTAGTTGCCTGCGGCTGCAGAGCCGCAGCCTGGCTGCAGCGCAACGCCGCAGTCAAGCATAGCCATTTCAGCGCCATTGATAGCCGCCATCAAATGCACCTCATTCATATCGCCGAGGTGTGCAATGCGAAACAGTTTGCCTGCGACTTTGGACAAACCGCCGCCAAGTGACAGGTTGTAGCGACGATAGGCGCGGGTAATCACTTCGCCGCCTGAAATGCCAGCGAGCAACATCACCGCAGACACTGCGTACCATTGATTTCGAGCTTTTTGCTGAGATAGGCGGCCAATGATTTACCGATTGCACCTGCGGCTTTTCCCATACAAGTGTCCATTTATTGTTTCGGTACTCAGCATAATTCAGTCAAAATTTATTTGGTACTTATTAATTCATTAAATTGAAATTTTGAAATGCGCTAACCCACCCTGGGTCCAATGCACACCGTTGCGCTCTTCGACCTTGAACCAGTGAGCTGCATCTGAGTCAGACGGCTCTGAGGCAATGGTTGTAATGGAGTGCAAGCCGTTTTCGCTTGCACGCGTATGTGGCGCGCCATAGTACATGCTGGGGGAGTGGTCGTCGCTTGAGTACCTAAAGGCCCAAATATCTTTCCCATTGGTCAAAGCGCAGGAAATTCGCATGGGTTCGTCCGCATGGTGCTGGTCCATGATTTTGGAGACATCACGCAAAGTAGCTAGCATTGCGTTGATTGGATCGTGAATCAAACCCTTGCTCAGCGCCACTAGAAATAAGGCTTCACTGTCTGTGGTGCCTTCTCTGTGCGGATAGTGCACATGATCGATGAGGTCTTCAACATCCTTTCGACAGTCATGCCAGTTGCCAATTTTCCCGTTGTGCATGAAAGACCAGTTTTGCCACGTAAATGGATGGCAGTTGCTTCTGTTGACCGCTGTGCCAGTCGTAGCGCGAACATGGGCAAAAAATAATTTGGTCTGTATATGTGCCGCAAGGGAGCGCAGGTTACTGTCGTTCCAGGCCGGCATGATGTCTTTGAACAGACCTGGTGTAGTGCGGTTGTTGTACCAAGCAACGCCGAAACCATCGCCATTTGTGACCCACGCAGATTGATTCGCAGCAAGGCTCTGGCGCACAATGGAATGCTCTTGATGAAAGATCAAGTCTTCAAGGTAAATCTCTGGACCCGCATAAGCAACCCATCTGCACATGATGACCTCAGCTTTGATAAGACATTCTCAGAAGTCTATTGAAATTTCGATTAAATTCAATTGACGAATGCCCTTGGATCAAGGACCTGCTTGATTTAGCATCAAGAGGCTATCTGCTTAGGTATCAATTGGGCACATGCGCCAACTGTCTTGATGACAGAAATCTCTTTAAACGTGTCACTTTTTTGACCTGTTTTTTTGAGCCGGTGGACACCCCGGGGGAATTTGAACTATCTGCGAGCCAGCGCTGGTGGCAACTGCGAATGGTTTTCGGTCGATACGGCAATCTCGTGCTGCGGTGGGGTGTTGCGCTTAAGCAATCAGATGATGGTGGCGCGTTGTTGGGTTTCAAAACACTCACTCCTTGGCCCTCCTACGAGGAAGGCCGTAGCATGCTTTATGCCCAGAGGCGCCAACGGTGTAGGCGTTGATACACTGTCCCTGATTAATTCAAATGGGGGAGTTTGAGGTGGCCATCAGGGATCAGCCGCAGGCACTTGCTGGTCTATTAGGACGGCAACGGGCGTGAACATGTCCGTCAAGGGATTCTATTTACCGATCTCTCCCCTAGCCGAGCAAAGGCTGTACGCCTGCTGGGACGGTGAGCACTGGGTGATCATGTTGCTCAGTGAGTATTGATCAGAGCCTCAATCTGCTTCAATCTTGAGTTCTTTGGAAAGTGCACCCCACCGCACTGATTCGGCTTTCATAAAAATACCAAACTGATCAGCAGTGGACGGTGTGGGGTAGTAGCCCAGACCTATCATCTTTTCCCGAACCTCTCTCTTGTTCAATGATTCATTCAAAGCGCGGTTCAGTCTTTGAACAATGGCTGGCGGCGTACCCAATGGCGCAACCATGCCCTGCCAGCCCGTGACAACGTAGTTTTTCAAACCAGATTCTCTGAAGGTTGGGATGGATTGAAATTCTGGCGCACGTTCTGCAGCAGTGAGAGCCAATACTTTTAATTTGCCGCTTCTGACATGCGGCATACCAGCACCAAGGGCATCAATCATTCCCACAACCCTACCGGCCATCAAATCGATCAGTGCAGGTCCGCTGCCTTTGTAGGGGATGTGCTGAATCTTGACTTGAGCTTCAGACTTCAACATTTCAAAAGCAAGATGCGTTATTTGTCCATTGCCGCCCGAAGCGTAGCTAAAGGCATCTGGCTGAGACTTGAGTAAACTCAAATATTCGGCCGTTGAATTGACATTCAATGTGGCTGGCACAAAAAGCGCTAAAGGGGCATAGCCCACCTGTCCAATGGGCGCTAATTTGCTGGGCAGATCAACAATTGGTTGCTTTGAAATATGTTCCAAAACAGAAAATTGCCCCACATTTCCCAAGCCAATGGTGTAGCCGTCGCTAGGTGCGCGCATGATTTCTGTGGAAGCTATCGCTGTGCCTGCACCAGGTTTGTTGTCCACAATGACGTTCTGCCCTAATTGGCTTGACATGTCTTGTGCCAACAATCGTGCAAGCTGATCAATGCCACCTCCCGGTGGAAAACCAATCACCATTCGTATGGGTTTGTTGGGGAAGTCTTGGGCTAGAAGAGGCTGACTGAAAATTGCACCTCCTAAGAGGGCCAAAAAAACGCCCATTTTTTTGAGTTTCATGTTTGTCTCCTGTTTAGATCAACGATGGTCACGAAAAACATTCTGAGTCCTGATCTGACTCGACATGCGCCAATGCAACAGCATGTCCATCAAGCTTTGACGAATTGCCGTGTGAGTGGGTGACGACCAAAGGTTGTTGGTTTCCTCGGGGTCATTTTCAAGATCAAAAAGTTGACCAAAACTTTCATTCAGAAAATGCACCAGCTTCCACCGTTGGGTTCTGACCATGGTCATAAACTCAACGTCGGTCAAAATGTTGTCACGACCTTGTTCGCAATAGACGGCCTCACGTCCAGACCAATGCGGATCACTGAAAGAAGGCTCTACAGAAACGGCCTCCATGCCTTCGGGGTGTTTGGCTTGTGCCTGAGTGAGTAACCATGGAACGATGTCCATCGCTTGAATCAGGGCATCAGATTTTTGGGCCTCTGGTATCTTTCCGGGTGCCCACAAAATCATAGGAACCTTTGTCACTTGCTCGTACATGGTCCACTTTTGACTGTGCCCGTGATCTCCTAAACAGTCTCCATGGTCCGACGTGAAAACGATGATGCAATTGTCCAGATAGCCCTTCTTATCAAGAGAATCAATGATGTTCCCAACAGCATCGTCAATCATGGTGACGTTGGCCAAATAATGGGTGCGCTGCCGATGGCGATGATCATCGCTGGGCTCTAGTTGGTGCACGACTGAATCGTGGTCTATTTCAACGTTGTGTTCGCGAAGAACATGAAACGGTTTTGGCTGTCCGGCCAAATCTGCTTGCGTGACCTTGGCGATAGGTAAATCTTTGTCGATGTATCTTTTGAGGTAGTCAGGCGTTGGGTCGTAAGGTGGATGAGGTCCCGGAAAACCAATTTGTAAAAACAAGGGCTCTGCTTTGGGTGCTGTGTCAATCCACCAGCACGCTCTATCGGCAACAAAATTATCTGAATGCGAGTCAGGTGGTAAGCGCCATTCAAATGCGCCGAGTCTTTCGCGGTAGTCTGGAAATTCTCGGTACTGAACTCTTTGTTGCTTGACCAAGCCTCGCGCAGCCAGTGACCGATCCCAGTCATCAAAGAAAAATCGACCTTCCAAAAATCGGTCTTTATTTTCTACAACATAGCGTTGGTGGTACCCGGCAGGTGTGTCTAAAGGCCATGTGTGCATCTTGCCGACGTTGATGCATGTGTAGCCAACTTGTGCGAGATTTTCCACCCAAGTGTGACGCCATGTATCTGCATTTTTTAAGATACCAGTTGTATGAGCGTAATAACCAGTGAACAAGCTCGAGCGAGCAGGTACGCAAGATGCCCCAGCAACATGGCACTGGGTAAAGTGAGTGCCTTCTTTGATCAACCTGTCCAGGTTGGGTGTCTCCATGTGCGGAAATCCCAAGCCAGCGATGGTGTCATAGCGTTGCTGGTCAGTGATGATGAAAATGATGTGAGGTTGCTTTGGACTCATCGGATTCTCGGCACATGAAAAATCTCATGCTATTCCGTCTCCATGCAAATAAATAGTGATTATTTTTAATCAATCCATTACTATTTGGAATGGACAGGTGACAAGATGGATCAATTCAAATTCAAGCCAATGACTCCCAATACGCTTTCAGCGTTGCGCAGGCTTCGCATGCGCCATTTAGAGTTGCTATGCCATCTCAGTGAAGCGTCCACAGTGAGCGCAGCTGCAGGTAAGCTCAACCTCACCCAGCCTGCTGTGAGCAAAATGATTTCTGAAATTGAGTCCATTAGTAAAGCCACCTTGTTTACAAGAGGCAGAACTGGCATTCAACCTAACGACAAAGGCGCTCTTTTGATACAACAGGCCTGCGACATGGTGCAAAGCCTTGATCGCTGTTTCTCAGAAATCAACTCAATTGGTGAGGGCGCGAGCGGTCTTTTGCGGTTGGGCTCGTTTTCTACAACCAGTATCTTTCCCAAGCTGGTAATTGACGTCATCCAACAGCAACCCTTGCTTAGAATTCAGATTCAAGAAAGTCCTCCTCAAGAACTGATCAATGCCCTCATCAACCATGAATTGGATTGCGTGGTTACCAGCTTTTCAAGAGAAATGATGGGTGACGAACGAACTAAATCACTGAAACTTCAGCCTATTTCCACCGACAGTCTTTGTATCGTTGCCTCCATAAAACACCCATTCTCAAAGCGAAGAAACATCAAATGGACGGAGGCTGTTAAGCACCGATGGGCTTTGCCTCCAAAGGACGCTCTCATGACCAAGGAGTTAATGTATGCACTCAAAAAAATGGATTGCCCAGACATCATTCCTGTTATTGAGTCAATGTCTGCCATCACGATGAAAGGTTTGATTCAATTTGATGACAACTTGCTTGGCATCATGCGTGAGCACCAAGCCAAAGAAGAAGAGCGTGCCAATAATTTAGTGATTGTCAAAATTCAACCAAAGATCAATCTCCCCGACTTGTACCTGGTTACGCACAAGCAAAATTTAATTCCCTCTGCAACAATGCAAGCTCTGCAAAACGCACTTGGACATTGAAACTCAGCGAAGTCGTGGGTCTGGGGTTTCTTTTAGGTATTTGAGCGCCTAGTGGAATTTGATGGTTCAAATACAGTGTTTTTGGCTAGGGGTCATCCAGAATCTGGACGCCTTGGCGTGTGTTGAATAAACTTGTACGGCACTGAATGGCAAATCAGATGAAGTGGGCTCCAGCAAAAATGGCAAGTTTTTTTGCGAGGGTTTGTACGCAGGCTGTCGTTTTATCAAAGGTTCATACTGGCCTTGGTGTGATCGGAATGTTTATCTGTTCTTAGGTGATTTCCCGCTTTCTACCTGCCTCACAAGGTATCGCATGAGACAAACGCTAAAGCTACAACACGACTGAATATTGATCAGAAATAAGACCAAATGAAAACTACCCTTAACCCCGATGCACTCAAGAGCTGTTTGGCCTCAGGGCTGCTCTCGTTTCCTTTAACCGACTTCGACGCCGCTGGAGAGTTCGACGCCACTTCATTTGCCAATCGCATTGAGTGGCTCGGCGGCTATGGCGCTCAGGCACTTTTCGCCGCCGGCGGCGCGGGTGAATTCTTCTCGCTGACAGCCCCCGAATACTGCGCAGTGGTGGCTCAGGCCGTGGCTAGTTCCCGCAACGCTGTGCCGATCATTGCCGCAACCGGTTACGGCACCAAGATGGCCATCGCCCTCGCCAGTGAGGCGCAGCTACTTGGCGCTGACGGTCTTCTGCTGCTTCCGCCTTATCTGACGGAGTCCTCCCAGCAAGGCCTGAAGGACCACATCACTGCGGTTTGCCGCTCGACTCGACTTGGCGTGGTCGTCTATAACCGTGCCAATATGCGCATCAAAGCGGAAACGCTGCAGCAAATCGCCGACGACTGCCCGAACCTGATCGGATTTAAGGACGGCGTTGGAGACATCGAAGAAATTCTCAAGATCAAGGCATTGCTTGGTGACAGGTTGGCCTATATCAACGGGATGCCCACTGCTGAAATTTTTGCAGGAGCCTACCTTGGAATGGGCATTTCAGTTTATTCGTCGGCGATTTTCAATTTCATCCCCCGAAGTGCAATGGCCTTCAACCGGGCAATCTTGGCCGATGACCACGCCGCAGTACAACAGTTCACTCGCGATTTCCTAGTGCCTTACGGACTACTTCGCTCGCGTCAGCCTGGCTACGCTGTCAGCATGATCAAAGCAGGGGCGGACATCGTCGGACGCAGCGCAGGCCGAGTGCGCCCGCCGCTGTCTGACGTAACGCCATTCGAGTATGCCGAACTGGCAACCCTCATTGAGCGGCTCGGCCCGCAGGTTTAAGTTCCCCTTGGGATAGTTTTAAAAAAGATTGTTGGTGCAACATTCAAAAAATTGTTAGCGTTGCATGGGCGCTGCCAAATTCAGTTCACAGCCCAGCCTTCTGGGAGTTGTTGTCTGAGGGTTTGCCCCTTTGTCATTGTTTGCCTGTTGATACAAAATCTACCATCTAATCCGCCAAGCCACTTAACTAGGACGTCTTATGTTCAAACTCATCACTTGCGGCATGACCGCCCTTTGGTTCGCTCTGGCCATGCCTGCTATGGCCCAAAGCAGCGCGGGCGCCTACCCCAGCAAGCCTATAAAAATCATAGTTCCTTTTCCTGCGGGTGGAACTTCGGACGTTCTTGCCAGGTTGTTAGGTCAAAAAATGACCGAAGGATGGGGTCAGTCGGTGGTGGTTGAGAACCGTCCCGGCGCCAGCGGTAATTTGGGTGCCGATGCAGGTGCAAAGTCTGCTCCAGATGGCTATACATTGGTGTTGATGGATGTAGGCAACCTGGTGATCAGTCCTGCACTTTACAAACTTCCCTTTAACGTATTGACCGATTTTGCTCCTGTGGCCATGGTTGGCTACTCCCCCCACCTGTTGCTGGTGAGCACCAAAATTCCTGCAAACAGCACCAGTGAATTGGTGGCTTATGCCAAAGCTCAAAACGGCAAAGTTAATTTTGCTGCGGCCGCTGGCATGGGAAGTGCGGCCCACCTAGCAGGGGTTATTTTTGCTCAGCGCAGCGGCATTCAATGGGGTTATGTACCTTACAAAGGTGGGGCGCAAGCCATGACCGACTTGATTGGAGGGCAAATTGATGTAACTTTCAATGGCATGGTGGCCAGCTACCCGCATGTCAAATCAGGCAAGATAAAGCTACTGGCGGTCTCCAGTGCCAAGCGCAACGCGCAGTTGGGAGACACACCCACGGTTGGTGAAACTCTGCCCGGCTTCCTGACCGGTAGCTGGCAAGGTTTGTTGGCGCCTGCTGGTACACCCAAGGCCATTGTTGATAAGCTCAATGCTGAAGTGGCGCGAATTGTGGCACTGCCAGACATCAAGGAGCGCTTGGTCGTTTTGGGGGCTGAGCCAAACAATATGTCGCCTGATCAATTTAGCAGCTGGCTGAAAGCTGAAATTCCTGCCATGGCCAAAATCGTCAAGGATGAAAAAATTACAGTTGATTAATCGTTACCGACAGAAACTTGCGGCTGGCCAATGTCAAAGCGCAGGGCGTGACCATCAAGAAATTGAAGCGTGGCAAACCAACCATGCCGCTAAAGTTTGCTGAACTCAAAAAAGATGAGTAGCACCTAAAAGAATTGAGCCTTGATGGATTGTCACTAAGTGCTTGTGACGTGGCGCGTGACAAAAACATCCGCATGCAATTTATCCGCCTGAATGCTCAAATCATTCAGGCAAACCTTTTTCACAGCCGCAACCATATTCGGGCTCCCGCAGCAGTAGACCTCTTTGACCGTTGACTCTGACCCCATGGCGAACAGGGCAACATCTACGCGTCCGTGAAATGCACCCAGGGTCAGCGCATCGCTTTCAGTTTCAACGACGGCTTGAAATTTGAAGTGTGGCAAGCTTTTTTTCCACCTTGCAATTGGGTCGAGCATATAAAGACCAGCAGCGTCCTTTGCGCCCCAAAGGAGGGTGATCTGTCTTTGTGACTTGTATTTGGCAAGATCATCAAGTAATGACTTAACTGGGGCAAAACCAGTTCCACCACAGACGCAGAGTAAGTGGCTTTGGTCATCTTGTGAGAGCTGCACTTGACCAAATGGCAACTCCACATCCAAGAAATCTCCCGGCTTCAATTGGTGTGCAATCCCGCTGAAAAGCCCCCCCTCCACATGCCTCACATGCAGTTGAATGGAATCACTTTCGTGTGGCGGGTTGGCCATCGAGTAGCTGCGACGTTGCTCACCTGGCAAGACGATGTTCAAGTACTGCCCCGCACGAAACTTGATCCGCTGGCCTGCCGGAAGTCTCAAGTGCAACAAGCTCACATCGGGTGCTGCTGCCACATTCCTGTAGACCTTGACCTGCACCCTTTTGGTCTCTGCTGGGATCGATTGGTGCCATTGCGGTGGTTTGACCACCATGTCGCTTTGTGGGCGGCATTGGCACAGCAGTTCTTGCCCCGTCAACTTGGCATCAGGCCAAATCAGTGTGCGTTGAAATTCTCCCTTTTCAATGTGCGCGGCGCAGTTGCCACAAACACCTTTTTTGCAGGAGTAGGGGATCTGGACGCCCGCTTTCAACGCTGCATCCAAAATGGATTGGTCAGACTCACAAGGAAAACTGACCTCGGAGTCAGCGATTCGAATGAGGTGGCTCATGACACTGCCGCAGTACTCGGCGAAACAGAGGCAATGCCCAGCAGCATGCGCAGACTGCGCAGTAAAGCATCGGGTTTGGCCTGGCCTTTGCCTGCAATGTCCATGGCACTGCCGTGCCCGGTACTCGCCAGCAAGACATCAGCCCCGATAGAAAAAGCGCTGGCCCCTTGGGGTGCGAGCAATTTGATGGGAATGTGGCCCTGGTCATGAAACATCGCCACGTAAAGATCATGGGGCTGCGTTGCATGGTTGGCCAACAGAACATCGGCGCCCATGGGGCCAGTCACGCTAAGCCCTGTTTGGTTCAGCGCGAGCGCAGCAGGGACCGTGCAGTTGACATCATGCTCCCCAAAGAGGGTTCCTTCGGAAGCATGGGGGTTGATGCCAAACAGCGCCACCCGAGGGGTGCTGACACCCAGGCGTTGACAGGCCATTACACCCGCTTGGGTGGCAGCGATCACAAGTTCGGTTCGCATTCTTCCCAAGGAAATTTCAACACTTTCATGCAAAGTGACGTGCACGATGCGCAAGCCGCCTCCAACCAGCATCAAAAAGACGCTGTCACTGGCCTGCTCGCACACGCTGGCAACTAGGCTGGGGTATCCGCTAAAGGCAATGCCGGCTTGAGCGATGGCTGTTTCATGGTGGGGTCCTGCAACGACACTGTCAAATTCACCACGGCGGCAAGCCTGGATGGCAGCCGTTGCGCTGTCGATGGCACTTCGCCCAGCGACTGGATCCACCTTGCCGGGAACGTAAAATTGTGTAGACATTTCACCCGCTGAGACGAGCGTGATGGAGTGCAGTACATCTTGCAAATGCAAAACGTTGGCAGTTTTCTGTAAAACCTCAACAGGCCCAAACAGCGTCACTCGGTTGCGCTGCTCAGGTGTCAGAGCCGCCAAGGCCTTGAGTGCTATTTCAGGTCCAACGCCATTGGGGTCGCCAGCCGTCAAAGCGACACATGAATGGTGTGCGTCAAGCCCAGTCATCACAGGGGCAAAGCCATCAAAGTATCGGTCACCGTGCTGTCGCAGACAGCCACCCTTTCAGCCAGAAGCAGTCGCTCATTGACTTTCACGAAACGGTCACGATAAACACCAGTGGCAAACAGTTGGGTCTCGCCTGTGGCCATGATGCGCGCAACCATGAAGGGCGTCGAGGCTTCAGCTGATTCAGCGCTCGCCGACAGCAGCTGCGGAATACCGATCAGGTGACGATACCGCTGGCGTTCATAGATGTTGGCTTCACGCAGTGCCGCCACACGGTCTTGTAGCATGGCTCGGGAGTCTGCCCACACAATGCCAGCGGGAAGGTTTTCTTGCTCGTTTTCAATGTGAGTGATACGGTACGAAGCGTCCGCCGTAAAAAAGTCAGGCCACGACTCCAATTGGTCACTGTCAATGCTTTGCGCATAGGCTGCATGAAAGGCCATGATGCTCAGTAAATCGATCATTCGGTCACACCCATATGCTGCCGGTAGGCTTTCCAAAAACCGCGAACAGAGGTCTCGGTTGCGCGTCCTTCACCAGTGGCGACCATATCGCCTCCCATCTCCACGATCGCCTGCATGTCTTGCGCGCCGGCAATGCCTCTTTGCACAAAACCGCCAACGGCACCATCCTCCATAGAAATAAAGCCGGCAGGCCCCACCAAATTGCTTTGTTTCAGTCGCACTTTGAGCTGCTCGGGCGTATCGTCTTCAAAGCCTAGATAGACCCAGTTGAGCTCACTGCGGTCATGCCCTTTGGGCAGCAATTGCCTCACGGCAAGGCAGTTTTGAATTTGCTGCAAAACAAACCCCGGGAACACCGATAAAATTTGCAGGCTGATGCCATCGTGCCATTCGTCAAAGCCAGCCAACAAGCTTGTGTCTTTAAGCCGATACCGATCGTGGTCCGAGCGAAGCCCTTGCTCTTTGTAAGAGGCATCCTTGGCTGCAGGGTCAATCATGGAAAAACTCACATGGTTGCCGCCTGATTCATCCACAATGACTCCGCCTTTTTGGGACAAGCGGTTGATCTCGAAGGTGGTGAAGAACATGTGCAACAAGCTGGCGTGATAACTGTCCCTCACGTTTTCGCAGTAGAGCTTCCAGTCGTTGGGCAGCGCCTGCGTAAAGCGACCGATGACCTTCACGGGTTTGTGCAAAACCCGTTCGATCCTTTCACAAATTTCAGGACCGAGATACTCTTCAATCGGCGGCACATCATCACTGAAACTGCCGAAAACCAAACCACAAAACACGGCAACACGTAATTTGCGCGGGCCGTGATCGGATTTGCAAAAATGCTCCGGCATCCCGCCCTGGCCCCGAACCCCTTTTTCAAAGGCAATGCCTGTCAAATCGCCTTGCCGGTTGTAAGTCCAAGCGTGGTAGACGCACTGGAAGTTTTCAACTTGGCCTGATTTTTCCAGGGCAATCAGAGCACCTCGGTGGGCGCAGCGGTTTTCAAAAGCATAGACCTCGCCATCGTTATCACGCACCACAACCACGGGCGTCTCACCGATGAATGTGGTGCGGTACTTCCCAGGCTCATCCAGTTCGACATCCAGGCACAGGTAGTTCCACGTATCACCTTGAAAAATGTGGCGCTCTTCAGTCGCCCGTACTTGCTTGTCGGCATAAACCGAATAGGGCACACGGCTTAGATTTTCAGGCCATCGGATGGGCTTGTTTTCTTGCATGGTGGCTGTCAATCTAAAGTCACGTTGGCCGTACTGATCACGTTTTTCCATTTGGCTGACTCGGCTTGAATGAACGCGCCAGTCTCCTCAGGTGTCTGTCCGCCAGGCTCAGCGCCTTGGGCTGCGAACTTTTCGCGAACATCGGGCAGCGCCATGGCCGCAGCAAGGTGGCCTTGAATTCTTCGCGCGACGCTGCTGGGTGTACCGGGCGGTGCGACAACGCTGAAGAAGGTGACCGCCTGCATGGCAGGTAAACGCATTTCACTGAACGTGGAGATGTCCGGTAAGGCTCGCGAGCGCCGGGTATCGGCCACAGCCAGAACCTTGATGCGCTTAGCGGTATGAAATTGAGCTGATGAGGCAATGTTGTCGAAGAAAACGTCAACCTGCCCACTGACCAGATCATTCAAGGCCGGTGCCGTGCCGCGGTATGGGATGTGGACCATGCGCGTGCCCGTCAACTGCATGAACAAGTTGGCTGTCAGGTGAGAAGTAGACCCGTTGCCTTGCGAGGCATAGGACACTTTGTCTGGATTGGCTTTGAGGTAGGCGATGAATTCGGTGAGGTTGTTGACAGGGACTTTGTTTGAGATTGCCAACACGTTCGGTACAGTGGCAATCACTGTGATGGGCACCCACTTGGTGGGATCAAACGACATGGTCTTATAAAGGTTGTGGTTGATCGCCACGGGACCAGGTGGGGAGGCGAGCAAGGTGTTGCCGTCTGGTTCTGCCCGCGCCACGAATTCACCACCCACATTGCCGCCTGCGCCAGTGCGGTTTTCAATCACGATTCCCGCTGGGAAAGCTTCACGCATTTTGTCTGCCAGGATGCGCGGCAGGACGTCAGCAGTTCCGCCTGCGGGAAATGGAACAACCATGCGCAAGGGCTTAGAGGCGCTGTCGGCTTGGGCAAAAGTGTAGGAGGGCAGTAATGCACTCAGGCAAAGCGCTAACGACGCAGCCAATGCGTGACGACGCGGAAAATTCAATGGCTTGTTCATGTCTTCCTCTTCTCTTTAGGTTCTTGGGCACAACACGGTATAGATCAATGCTGATCGAGTTTATGCAGCGCATTAACTTTAATCAATGAATACGAACATAATGTTCGCTGTGCGAACTATGTGGGGTGCGTTTTGACCTTAATCAATGAATCAGGCTCCGAGCCCGCTGACTCACCCGTCGACAGGGACTACGTCATTGCATTGGAAAAAGGGCTGGCGATCATTGAAGCCTTTGGCCAACTGCGAGGATCCGCGACACTCACGAAGATTGCAGAGGTAACGGGCAACACCAAGGCATCTGTACGCCGCTCCTTGCACACGCTTTGCAAATTGGGTTATGCCCACCAAGAAGGACGTCAATTTCAACTTGCTGCTCGCACCTTGCGCCTGGGTTCTGCATTTGTAGTCAGCGATGAGTTGACGCGATTGGCTCAACCCATTTTGGAGATGACAGCTGAGCGAACGAAAGAGTCAGCGTCCATGGCGGTCTTGGATGCACAAGACGTGGTGTTCGTTGCCAGAGCTACCCACCGCAGAAGCCTCTCAGTGGGCTTGAGTGCTGGCGCCCGTTTGCCAGCCTATGCAAGCGCTACTGGGCGTGTGCTGCTGGCAGGGCACCCCAAAGACTGGGCGCTCTTTATTCTCAATCGAATGCGACGGCCTGCGCTGACGGCAAAAACTTTGACCCAAGTGACGGATGTGATGCGGCAGATCGAACTGGTGAAACATCAGGGTTACGCCTTGTGCGACCAAGAGCTTGAACTTGGTCTGCGCTCGATCGCTGTCCCGATCAAGAACCGTCAGGAACAAACGATTGCTGCCATCAGTTTGTCCGTGGCCACCAGTCGAATGGACATCCCCGCCATTTTGGAAAAATTATTGCCAGAGCTAGAGGCGGCAAAGCAGAAATTTTCAGCGCTGATATGAAGGACTGCGATTGAAAGCTGCAAAAGAGTTGTCTGCTTACGATCATTCAGAAGATTTACCAAGAGTGAAGGTAGATGGTCGGGATGCCCTGATGCTGGAGCGTTTTGACTGGCAATGGAATCCAAATACAAAGGCTTTCTGGCAAAAGCAGTGAAGCCCGTGGCCAAGCAAAACCACTTTTTTAGTCAGTCAAATGATTCAACCCCTTTTGAACACTGACCTATTCGAAGCATATTGAGCCCACCAATCTCAAACATTTTGTCTGAATTTCTCTGCGACAGCATTCGACTGGTACAACCATAAAAAGAGTGATACAGTGTTCGAATGTGTTCGAAGTTAAGCGAGTAAGGACGTTTCAATGCTGTTTGATTTTTTTGGTTCTCGCAAGAAAGCCGTGATAGGCATGGCGCACATAGGTGCTCTGCCTGGAACCCCTTTGTACGACTTTAAACGCGGCATGAACGGTCTGATCGATGGCGTTATTGCAGACGTCGAGCGCCTGCAGGCTGGGGGCGTTGACGCAATCATGTTTGGCAACGAGAACGACCGGCCCTACCAACTGCAGGCACCCGCCGAAGGCGTGGCCGCGATGACAGCGGTGATAACGGCTGTCAAACCGATGCTGACCGTTCCTTTTGGTGTGAACTGGCTTTGGGATCCTACGGCCAGTGTGGCGATCGCCGCGGCCACTGGTGCATCATTCGTGCGAGAGATCTTCACGGGTGTCTTCGCTTCGGACATGGGCCTCTGGAAGCCTGATGCCGCCACCGCTCTGAGACTAAGGCGCAACGTGGGTCGCGACGATCTAAAGCTGTTGTTCAACATCAATGCCGAATTTGCCGACTCGCTCGACCGCCGACCCATTGAACTGCGCGCCCGCAGTGCAGTTTTTTCGTCACTGGCAGACGGAATCCTGGTCTCTGGCGCATTGACTGGGCAAGGAGTCAACACGTCCGACTTGCAGCGGGTGGCAGAAGCGCTGGAAGGCAAGGTCCCTGTTTTTGCCAATACCGGCGTCACGTTGGAAACAGTCAAGGACATCCTGTCACTTGCAGATGGTTGTATCGTTGGCACGCACTTCAAGGTTGATGGCGTGACGTGGAACCCGGTAGATGGTGACCGCGTCAAGCGGTTCATGGACCGGGTCAACAGTCTGTGACGACGCGGTGATTACCCATGACATGCGTAATCGGCCTTGATATTGGGACGACCTCAACGATCGGCATTTTGATCCGCATGCCGTCTGAACATTTGGCCTTGGCCAGCAGACCCGTTTCGCTTTCACACCGTCACGCGGGCTGGGCAGAGGAAGATCCCAATCAATGGTGGGACAACGTATGCGCCATCATTGCAGAGCTACTGGAGAAGTCCGGCATCGAACCTGACGAGGTCAAAGCCGTTGGAGTTTCAGGCATGGTGCCAGCCGTCGTGTTGCTGGATGCAGATGGTGAACTTCTGCGACCGAGCATCCAGCAAAGCGATGGCCGCTGTGCACAGGAGGTAG
>Ga0209768_10001300_pt1 | contig 16119 bp, 15 predicted proteins | sample LauGreSBDMM110SD_3_FD_187564 | JGI IMG/M metagenome (GOLD analysis project Ga0209768, IMG submission 187564) | Freshwater lake microbial communities from Lake Michigan, USA - Sp13.BD.MM110.SD (SPAdes) (version 2) | ecosystem: Environmental > Aquatic > Freshwater > Lake | place: Lake Michigan... | reverse complement strand
GATGACAGCGACTGGCTGTCCACATCCGGGCTTTTCACACAGTCGTCGCACACCGCCAAATTAGCCCGTCTGACCACCAAATTCGGGGACAAACAAAAGACCCGGCTACCAAAGGCAACCGGGTCTATCTGGGTGGGCGATGCGGGGCTTGAACCCACGACCTCCACGGTGTGAACGTGGCGCTCTAGCCGACTGAGCTAATCGCCCCAGCGGACTTTTACGCTACCACTCGACCTTCGACCCGCCACCCTCAAGAAACTGCGACACAGGCCTGCCCCATACCCTGACGGTCGCGGTAGGCAACCCACGGATACGGGCACGTGGCGTCGAATTTGACTTACGAAATGTTCAGAGAGCACCACACTCAAAGGAATGTCATGCTTCTCAACTCATATCTATTTCACCTCAAAGCCCGCAACCTGTCACCTCGGACTGTGAAGGCGGCCAGCGAATACATTTCGCTGTTCATTCGTGTGTGCGACCCACTCACGGCAACTAAGCGAGACATCGAAGAATTCTTGGGGAATAAGTCTGCGACTTGTCGACCATCAACGGTTCAGACGTATTGGCGCTATCTCAAAGGGTTCTTCGAATGGCTATTTAACGAAGGTGATATCACTGTGAACCCAATGGCCGGAGTTCCGAAGCCAATCGTGCCACCGATTGATATCACGGTGCTTTCCGCCACCGAAGTACATCAACTCCTTGACACCTGCAAGGGCAAAGGTGCGGAGAATCGACGCGACCTCGCTCTTTTAACAATCATGTTGGACACTGGTCTGCGTTTAACCGAGGTTACGAACATCAGATTGGAGGACGTTTCGGAGTCGCGAACGCTTCGGGTTTTTGGCAAAGGCCGAAAGTGGCGCACTGTCCAGTTGGGCGAGAAAAGTTCAAATGCTTTGGACCGTTGGTTGCGTACAAGAGGAGATGCGCCAGGGAGTTTGTGGATTGGTCGAAGAGGAGAACTGACTCCTAACGGTGTTCGACTTGTTGTGCGGCGACGGGGAAAGTTGATTGGTATGAGGGTGCACCCTCATATGTTGCGTCATACGTTTGTTGACAATTGGCTACGTAACGGTGGAAACGAAGTCGACCTAGCGCATCTCGCCGGTTGGAGCGGGACCGCTATGGCCGGTCGTTATGCGCAACATCGCGCCGCGGAACGAGCGTTAACAGCACACAAAGCAATTGCGCCATTAGACCGTCTGTGATTAGTTCGGCGGGCTCTGCCTTTCACCCTGAACAAGACGCGCCTCCATGTACTTCCCAATCGCATGGAGGATGATTGCCAGGACTACGGCATTCAATGCCACGCCTATCCCTTGGGCAACATACGGTCTTCTTTCGCTGAAAAATCCATAATCTTCTTTGTAAGCCATCAGGATTATCCCGAAGATAATTCCTGCGAAAGCGAATAGGTAGGCAAGAATCTGAACTCTGCCTGCCGCTCCTATGGCTTCGTCCACAACCTCCCTCTTATAGTCATCATCTGCAGCCTCCCTCCTATAGACATCATCTGCAGCATGAACGATGAAACCCTCGTCAAGTTCAATGTCCTCAATGCTCCAGGGCGCATCGACTCTCCGGTCTGGCGATGAAAGTAGGCCGCGCTTCTGGAGTTCAAATTCCTCTGTAGTCAGTACACCGTCATCAAACAGTGCCTTCAGCCGTTTCAGTTGTTCAATGTCTTCTGGTGTCATTGTTGTCGCCTCCTAAGGGCAGAGATACTTGATTGTTGCATTAACAATTTTCAGTTGGATATCAGTTATGGGTTCCTGGCTGTACGCAACTTCATCGGGGACACCGATTGTTCGTGTATCAAATCCATTTATCCATCCGCGGCCGTTATCTGGCCCCCAAAGCACCTTCAAGGAGCCGTTCGGCCAAGACCATTCCAACTCCATGCCGATACGTAAACGGAAGTTTGTGGTGTTTTCAACTTCAATACCAGCCTGGTAGCCGTTTTCTTCTCTGAAATTGCCACGGCCGTCCCTAAGGCGAAGAAAGTATGTTGCGGGACGCAAATTGAAAGTGATTCCTTCTGGCGTCACTATTTTCCCGTCAATGGCCTCAATGACTCTGGTGTACGGACATTGCAACACTTCGTAAGTGGTTGTTGGAATTGCCTCGGTGGTTGTTGTCGTTGATGTAGTCGGTGCCTGAGTTGTCACTGGTGTTGTGCTTTGGGTGACAGTTGATGTGTTGTCAACGATTTGTGATGACGTTGTGTCACTCTTTCCCCCACCAAGGGCAACTAAGCCGATGACAGCGACGAGCGCGAGACTCACTGTTGTTCCGATAAGTATTTTTCGTTGACTTGATTTGTTTTGTTGGATTTCCGATTCAGCAATATTCGCTGCCGAAATATCTGAAGTTGACGAAGGTTCAACGCCCTGATTTTCCTCCACCAGTATTTCCTCTTCATCCGAAACATTCGGCTCATCAAATTCGTATTCCAAGAGTTCTGATTCATGCGCTTCATCCGATGCAGCAGGGACACCGTTAACAACGTCTTGTTCTTCCCGCGTTACTTCGTCGGGAATCTCCTCGGCCACCGTCTCTTCGGGCGTTACCGGTTCTTCGTCGACCGGGGAGGGTTCGACTGCTTGGGGCCGTCCCAAAACCTTCGCCACTTGGAACTCAAACTCGTCGACCGTGAGAATCCCGGAGTCTCTTAACTCACGGAGTTCTTCCAAGAGCCTGATTTGCTCTGAAGTCAAGCGTTCCACGCAGTCACCTTAACGAATGGATGCCAACTATTTGGAGAAAAGATGGCCGAGGCAAGTCGCGATTTATAGGTTTAAGCGCTCAGCGAATTAGGTTCAATCGGTTGTCATACTGATGGGCAATCGGTGGTTAAAGTCTGTTTTATGAGACGAATCATTTCTTTGGGTGTTATTGGTTTGATGTTGTTCGCTGCGGGCTGCTCGTCGGAATCACCGGCAGTCACTGAGGCGCCAGTAGTCTCTGAAGCCCCAGTAGACAACGAAGCAATCGTGGCAATCACAAGCAAAGCCCTGGGCGAGGCGATGATAAACACCAGACTTGAGATGGAACTTGCTGCCCAGGCCAGGTTCGCTCCCCTGAATAGTTTTCCTTATGATGCAGATGTTTTTACCCAAGGACGATTGTCAGAAGAGGCCGAAAATGCTCTCAATGACGGCGTAGTGGCGATTAGGAGACAGTTTGATAAAGGGACCTTGGACCAGATTACCTTGCTGGAATATTTTGAAAATTTACCTTATTTACTTGTTGCGTTCTACAAGGGTGATGTTGACCTGGCCGAATCTACGTTTATCCAACAGTTTGGAGCGCCAGGCCTCGCCTATAGCCAGCAAGGCGGAGCACTCGAAGGCATGCTCCCAAAATTCACTGAGTTAGTCGGTAGTGAACTTTCTGAATTCATTAGAGTCATTGAAGTTGGTCGCCAAGAAAATCTGGCTGAATTCATCACCGCACGAGCATTGATGGGAGGTCAAGAGGTCAGTGGCGACCTTGCTGGACTCTCTACAGCAGTGGCCAATGACGCGTCTGCGGTACTCATGGACAATCTAACGTACCTATTTGAACGGGTGGACTTGGGGACCGAAGGCGGGCAGGCAGAATTGCAGGGTTTTCTTAATGCATCGGGATTGGGTGATTTTGGACTCAACTTTAAACCTTACTTAGCGCCGTAACCCCGGCTCAATTCACCCAAAATCACCCGTAGGCATTGATTCCACACCTTGCTTTCAGAGTGATGCACGCGACAAACGATGACGTGCCGCGCCGTTAGACCGGCTGTGAACTTGGTGCGTGAAGCAGGGATACAGTATGAAATATGAACATCCATTTCCGGGAAAAAGTGTGTCCCCTTTACATTGTGTGTGACAAGTCGAGTTCGAACCACCGTTTACATCACTCAGGGTTGGAGCAATAAGTTTCACATATCTCTGGAATGCACTGCACTTGCAAGCGGTCAAGCAGTCGTACAAAGAAATGGTGGAACTCTCGCTCCAGTTGTAGCCGTCTCAATCGCAAAGGCTCACGAAAAACACGACGCATGCAACACCTGTTTCCCGAGCAAAAGTAAATAATTCGAGCACCAATGCAAAAGCACACCTCGTTTTGAGAGTGCTATACACGCTAAACAGTCATTTGGTTGAGGGGGTTTGACTCTTCTGTCATGCTCCTAAGAACGAATTGCTGCATTATTGAAGATGGTAGATTTCATAACGCTGACGTACAGTCCGAGAAGGTGGCAGGATAAAAATGTTTGAAGATGGCGTTTATGTTTCGTACTTCAGCGATGACGAGGAAAAAGGGGGCGCCCCCAAATCTGTCGTCATCATCGAAAATGGCAAGATTCAAATTTTGGTCAATCCTGCGACACCAGATGACACAGCAAAATTCCTAACTTCTTTGGCCAAGGCGTTTGCTGAGGCCGTATCCGAAGACGAGAAAGACTTTGCAGTAGCGCGACTTGGGAAATACTGGGAATGGAATGGGTACACCCCGAATCCCAGCGACTTCTTTGAATTGGACTCAGATGGCGCTAGGCGCTTTATAGAACTGTCGAGAAATTGGGCTTCAAAGCAAGACAACGAAATAGAAAACGAAAACAATCTCCACGACGAGTCCACGCTCGGAATGTGGAGAGGAACAGGGCTCTATTACAACAACCTTGAGGTGCGGTACTTATTCGCACGAAGCGAATACCTTGTCACCGCTAGTTTCACTCCAGCACAAGAAAGATGGCATATCAACACCATCATTACCGCAAACTCACTTGAGGAAGCAATCGACTACATCCAGAACCGTGATTACTCCATGTATGACGAAGCCACACTAGATGGTTCTGGGTGCGAGGGCGGATAAGCCTCTAACGCCCTCCGTATTTGTGAGGAGTCACTAGAAGTACACCTTGCTTCACAGTGGTGCAAACAACAACGATGAGCGTGTTAAACGTGGCCGGGACTCCCGGTACTTTTAGGTCGTGCGTCACACTTTGTTTGCAGACGCTGAGGAAGAAATCGCTTTCTCGACTGTTGGATAAATCTATCTAAGTCAATCAATTTTCCTGTCGACGCATCGGTGCTGGTGAACGGCTAAATCGTGTTTTGTGAATATCTATTTTGCTCTCACGTAATTAATAAAGTATGCAAAAAACATCAATGAATACAGTACTTTTTGCGCCGAAATTTCTCTGGGCGCGGGTTGCGAGGCGCATTTCTCATATGTAGTTTCCATCCACTTCTCAAGTTGAGAAGTGCCTTCGGGACAAACAGAAACGAGTGAGACAAAATGAAATATGAAGAGCAAGTTCCCAAAGAGGAAAAGATAATTAGCGAAATCAAGTCCTTTGATGAAGCCGACCCACGAGAATCCATTCCCGGCTACGTCGACCTCTGCGATTTGTTTTCAATGCCATCTCATCAAGAGACGTGGATTGCTTCGCATCTCGTGTCAGAAGGTCGATTGATTTCGCTCGTCGGACCAGCAAAGAGTGGAAAATCTCTGCTGGCCTTGAACTGTGCTGCTGCCATAGCAAGTGGTCGTGATTTCTTCGGGGAACCAACAAAGCAATGCACGGTTCTTTACATTGACCAAGAGAACAGCGCACAGGCCGATGTCAAGCCTCGCCTAGAGCAGATGGGGTATCAATGGACGGACCTTGAAGAACACTTCATCTTGTCGAGCCTGGGGAAATTTGATGATTTCAATACCAAGCAGGGAGCCGATGCGTTAATTGCGCTTCTCAAAAAGAATGATGTCAAAGTGGTCTTCATTGACACAATCGCTCGTGTTGTTACCGGCAAAGAAAATGACAACGACACCTACAACGACCTATACCGATATTTGGAAGTCCAAATCAAAAGCCTTGGAATCAGTTTAACACGCCTTGACCATGTTGGCCTGAATGCGGACAACAGGCCGCGAGGTGCCAGTGCGAAACTTGGTGACGTTGATATGACGGTCATTCTCACTCGGCCGAGTGACAGCAAGATGAGACTGAAGATTGAGGGAAGTCGTATGCCAACCACCTGGACGGAGACTGTTCTGACAATCGTCAAAAAGCCGTATCTGACCTTTGTCGCTCAAGACAAGATTGAAGAGACAGTCGAAGAGCGCATTAAGCGACTCGTCAAACTTCTGGATGACAACCACGTGTCTCGCAATCTCACGGTTCAAGGGACGCGCGAAAAACTAGCAACGCATCATGAAGGAGGGAGAACTGAAATTATCTCCGCCGTCGCAAGGGCACGCAAGGAAACCCCGTTGAAGAAATCAAAGCCGCGCAAACGGAATACGGAATGGGGTTGGATGCCTGTCACATTCCGGAGCATCTCATCGTCGTAGGAACGAGGAATGACTTTTGTAAAGCACCTGTTCAGAAGGCAATTTCTGCATTCCTGAAAATAGAGACCCTTGAGAAATGCGGGCCGTCCCATATTCCTCCCCGCAGCAGCCTTAAGGCTGCTAGGGGGGAATGGCCAGGACTAAGACGGAACAGATTGAAGTTCACTACCGTCGCCTATTTGAGGTCACGAGAGCCATTGAGTGCAACTTGAGAATCGTCCGATTTGCTTCAAAATCAACAAACAAAAAGAAAGAACCCCCAAGCGGACGTGTCCGCTTTTCTAAAAAATCTACAAATACAAATTAGATATTCACGACAAAGTTCTAAGGAGAATGAAAATGCCTTTACCCATTGAAGGATGCATTGGCCGCATAGTGTCACCAGTTATTGAAAAGTTGACCAAGAAGAACATCACGTACTTCGAAGCAATCGTTGACTTCGGTTCTACAAGTCATCCCGACCATTGGTACGTACGAATGTATGACAAAGGCGAAATTGACGACTTTGAGTTCCAACCATTCGTTGATGCAAGCAAAGGCGAAGAAATTGTCTTTGGCGGAGTTGTCCGTAAATGGGAGATAAATCGCAGCCTTAAAGGGGTTTATTTCGATGCTCAATGGGCCAGCCTGGACGTTTAACTTTCTTGACCCAGTCTGGTTGACGCAAAACCGGAATCCGACCCACGACTTCCACGGTTGGGCTCGTGTCAACTGACGCCAAAAGAATCATGGCTCCTCAAAGCCGTGGATTCATTACTTCAACTATAGGAGATGACTATGAATGATTATCCAGTACGAATTATCCTCCCCCCAGAATTCATCGGAGATGCTGCCCACAGTGATGACGGAATTCTTCGCGTCGGCACGCCACGGTCAGATGGAAGTGGTGTAGTTGAAATCCGATTAACAAATGGCGGCAATCCTCGCTGGTGGTCCACAAAGACAGTTCCAGTTTACGTGCGTCGTTGGGCGGACGACTTATCAATCGCTGAAATACAAATGGCTCAACATGACGGACTCGCTAACGCAGAGTTGGAATATCAAAACGAGTCGGCAGAAATTTACCCACTTGGACCGAAAGAATACTGGCGGTCTGAATTAGTGGGTAGAGCCATATTCGGACTTGATAAGCACCTCATGACCAATGAAGAGTTCGAAGAAGATTGGCACGACTTTGAAGAAGATGACTCCGCCGAATACACCGAGGATTTTGATGACTAAACATCTATCCCACTTTGTATGCATCCGCGTACTTAACCCTGGCTTTATTACTTCAACTCAGAAAGAGAATTAGTCAGGCGCAAGCAATCCGCATAGCGAGTAAACAACTACATCATTAAAAGTCAACGCAGGGAAAGGCAGAGTGGGATTACTCAACCTCACCGGCCACGGCGTTCCCGGCGTGATTTCATGAAGTATTCGTTATCTCGTTTGACGTCGTGTTTCCCGGCTCGCACTCGGTCACACGCTTCATCAACGAGTTGTGATAATTCCTTGAGGTCTTTCACTGTTGGAACTATTGCCGATACGGGCAAGGTTCGCCAGGTTAGATGGGATGCGTCAACGAGCAACTCGCTGGAGTGTTGTTCGTCAAGTGCCAATGCAACTTCAACGTGGTCGGCGTGGCCGTAGAGGGCTGCGACCATTTCTCCATCAATGTCATATCCCACATAGATGGTCTTGACATAGGACGAGCACTTTTGGGTGAGAAACAGTTCATGAATACTGCTCGCCAAACCTCCGACACGTTTGTTCAACGCTTTCAGATATTCCTGCGCTTCTGCATCATTTTCGGCCATCAGTAATTTTCTTTGATGTAGGCGTAGGCACGGTCAAATAGTTCGCCGTCTGGTTGTAGTCCGTTGTTATGAAGAATGAATCTGAGTTGCTTACGTACTTCTCGGTCGCCAGGGTGACTGGTCTGCCACCCTGTCCCCCTAACTGGGCTCACGAGAGAGTCGACTTGTTCGACAACGTTCTCAATGATGACCGGAACACCATCGGGTTTGAACTCGTTGAAGATTTGTGTCAAGGCACCTTTACGCGGGTCAACGACAATTATTTCATCAATGCGTCCCTCGTCATCAGCGCGTTCGGCAGCAAGTAAGTCTTTGGCGAGTTCTAGGAGCAACTTTAAGAAGTCAACGGACTCTTGGGCGTTCCCGATACGGCTCAGTCGCAGCATCTCTAACCGTTCAATGAGCGACTGCCACACCTTCTCGTTGCCACCAGCCATCCGCTTACGGATGCGTTCTTCTAGTTTCAGCAAGACTTCCATTGCTGTCGGCGGTGGTTTACCTGGTGCGGGCGGGTCAGGGAACAACTTTCCTCCCTGCAACACTTCCAACAGCCCAGCGTCCATCGCGACGCTTTCCAATAACTTGGCGTCAATGGTCACCTGGGTGAGGTGTTCATGGACGATTTCCATGGTCTTGGCACCGAGGCGGTGCCACAACAACAAATCGGCAGCCTTGTTCGGTGCTATTGACATGTAGACCTTGGCGAGGAACTTGTAGTCATCCTCCACCGCACGCAACTGAATGTCTGGCCACAAGAATTCGAATAGTCCTTGGCAACGCATGAATTCGGCAGCGAACTCGTTACGAATCTCTTGTGTGCTCAAAATGCCCTGAGCATCGTGAATTTGATTAAACAATGGCTGGGTTCGGTCAATGCCCGAGAAACGCTCAGCAGCCAATTCAACAGCGTCTACAAGCACCGCCAACAACAGCGCAGCGTCAGCCTCAGTAAAGCCGGGTTGCATGACTGGCTTGGTGGCTAATGCCTTGGCTAAATCTTTCCCGATACCGACATAGTCGACGATGAGACCATGCAGTTTCTGTTGCCCAGTATGAGGGTTTGTCCACCGACGGTTGGTTCGACACACTGCCTGAAACAGTGTGTGGGCGCGTAACGGCTTGTCCAGATACATAACACCTTCAATGGGTGCATCGAATCCAGTCAAAAGTTTTGCGGTGACAATAATGAACTTCAACGGGTCGTCTATGTCGCGGAAACGGTCCTTAATGACTGCTTCTTGGTCGCGGTCAAGATTCCATTTCTCCCAGTCGGCCGGGTCGTCTTTTGCGGTCGTCATCACGACACACGCTTCTTCGCCCTCTTCCAACATCGCGCTAATTGTCTCGTAATAGGCGATACAGGTTGCACGGTCATAAGCAACGATTTGTGCTTTCAAACCCAACGGGCTGATACGTGAACGGTAGTGGGTGACGATGTCGCGACATATCGCTTCGACACGGTCTTTGTCTTTCACCACAACGGATATATGTGACGCTTTAGAAGCCAAGAAACCTTTTTGTTCTTCGGTCAGGTTCTCTTCGTTTGCTAATTCATCAAAGGCTTCTTGCATTGCTTCTTTACTGAAATGAAAGTTCACGAGACGGGTCTCTACGTGCACTGGCAGCGTCGCTCCGTCATAAATGGAGCGTTCCACCGAATAATGGTTTAACGCCCCTTCAGGGTCGTCTGGGTCACCAAACATGGCCCACGTGTTGCGGTCTTCCGTCGAAATTGGGGTTCCGGTTAAACCTATGAATTTGGCGTTCGGTAAGGCGACGCGCATATCTAAACCGAGACGGCCTTCTTGTGTGCGGTGTGCTTCGTCGACCATCACCACGATGTTCGACCGGTCATTCAACAAACCGGCTTCGGAGAAACGGTAAATCGTGGTGACAATCACTCCACGAGCGTCCTCGCGCAACATGCGACCGAGTTCTTCTTTCGTTTCAGCGGTCTTCAATGCCCCAATGCCCACCGAAGCGAACTCGGCCATGGTCTGTTGAATCAATTCCAGGCGGTCAAGTACCACGACAATTGTCGGTGCGTCCATGTCGGTCTGTTGACGTAACTTTGCAGCCGCATACGCCATGGCAAAGGTTTTGCCCGAGCCTTGGTGGTGCCACACCAAACCCTGCTTCTTTTTCGGGTCGCGACAACGCGCCACAATCGCTTCAACGGCTTCAACTTGCGGATAACGAGGAATCACTTTGATACGTATCGCACCAGATGTTGTGCGTCGCGACGAATACAACGTGTACGAACGCAAAATATCCAGCACCATCGCTGGAGCCAGCAACAACTCGGCCGAACGCAACACACTTGGCAAACCTGGAGCCATGATGTCATCAGTCGTTTTCGACCAGTTCAACCACATCTCAGGAGGTTGACGCACCGCACCGTAACGGAACTCGCGACCCTCGGACGCAAAGTTGAAAATGTTCGGCACAAAAAACTCGGGTGTTTTCACCTCATAGGCGTTATGGATGTCGGTCGCACCGTTCAACCACGACACCGACACATTCTTCGGTGATTTCATCTCGCCGACAACAAGCGGCATACCGTTCACCCACAACACCAAGTCATAACGACGATGCTCGCGCCCCACATGAAAAGTCGCCTCAGTTGTCACCCTCAACGTATTACTTAGAGGGTTAACAAAATCAATGAGATTTACCTGAACATCACGGTCAGAACCGATGTACTTCATCGTGCGACGACCACACAACCAAGCCACGAACTCTTCATTGGCCGCAACAAGACCATCGTTACGCACACCAAGCAGAACAGCGCGCAAACGACCAATCACTTCTTCCGCCCGCGACGGTTGCTCAGCAATCTCCGGGTTGAGTCGAATCAACGCTGCTTCAAGGTCATCAACAAGAAATACCGAATCTAAAGGACGACCCAACGGCTCATCGTCTGTATAAATCCAGCCAAGAGTTCCGATGTGGCGAGCCAAACCCTCCTGAACCATCTTCTCGTTCACAATCTGACTCATGCCGCCCCCAACAACTCGTCATACGAGACTGGAATCTCGTGCTCACCCGACAACAAATCAGACAACAAACCAGAACGAAGATTCTTCGTCTCAACAACAGCACGCTCAGCAGACTGAATCACATCATCCATTGACGACACAATCTCAACAATCCGCTGCTGCTCACTTAGTGGTGGGGCAAAAACTAATTCACCCCTAAACACCTTTCGGTCAAGACTTGGAACGGTTGTGCCCCCCGCGAATCTTCCTAATCTCATGGTCTCTAATGTCAATGCTACGAATCGCTCGTCATTGCCCATAAAATCCGTGACATAAAGTGTCGTATTCAGGGGCCAATAACCAGTCTCCAGATACATCACTTTCCCAATAGTTCCACTCCGACCAGTGACCAATCCTGGTACGGGACCGATGCACTCATTGTGATAACCGACAGACCCATTCGAAGCAACGACTGGGTAATCACCCTCAAGACGAGACTGTGATGGCAAGTCATGACCACGCTTCAAGAACGCGACGTGCTCAAACCTTTTTATATTCGGAGTGGTTTCGGTCCAGTCGTCACCACCAGCGGTCAACAACTCGTGCAAGACCGCGTTACGTGCTGTACGGGCCGTAGCGACCTGTTGTTGCAACGCATCGATATACGCATCAACCGACGACACCACGTCGACAATCCGCTTCTGCTCAGCAATCGGCGGCAAAGGAAAGCGGATGTCCTTTACTTGCTTTACGGATATGTGCTTCACAGTTGTAAAAGAGGTTGATTCTTCAATTTTCTCTAAATACTGATTTACCAAAAAGAAGACAAATCTGGGAACTACTTCTGATTTATCAAATGATTGGATTCGACATACCCTTTGATTGAGCAATGCCTTTGGTCCGAGCCATTCATAGCAACGAAACCCTCCATCCATTCCTATGAGGAAGTCACCTGAATTCACGAGGTACCGCTCCTCATAATCGCCTGTATAGCCAACCTCGGTAAATTTCCTCTTTTGGAGGTCACGAATGCGTATAAGCGGAATTCCGTCATTTTCATTGAACAGTTCCGACTTGAAAGCAAAACCAGACAAAACATCTGCAACGTCAGATATTGCCGTTTCGGTCCAGCCTTCACGCATAGCCAGCAGCCTTCAGGCGTTCCAGCATTGCTTGTTCGGCAGTGGCGAGGTTGGTGCGGGCTTCGTCTAGTGCTGCGAGTGCCATTGTGACGTCGACTACTTCTGCCGCTGCTGTTTTGAGGTAGCGGCCAATGTTGAGGTCCCATTTGTTTCCGGCGATTTCGTCATGTGGTACCAGTCGTGCAGCAATATCAGCCTTTTCAACGGTTCCGTTAGATTTATATACCGCGAACAGGTCTTCGACATCAGATTCTGAGAGTTCGTTTTGGTTTTTGCCTTTGGTGAAACGTTTCGCTCCGTCAATAAACAGCACTTGTCCTTGACGTTCGTCATCTTTTGTTGCTCTAAAGAACAGCAGGCACGCCGGGATGGTGGTTCCGTAGAAAAGATTCGGTGCTAAACCAACAACGGCTTCCAACATATCGTTCTCAATCAAGTGTTGACGGATAGCCGCTTCGCTACTCCCACGGAATAGCACACCATGCGGCATCACCACGCCGACACGACCCTTCACAGGCCGCATTGACGCAATCATGTGTTGCACCCAAGCAAAGTCACCTTTCGTACTCGGCGGAACACCACCAATAGCGCGACGGTGCGGGTCAGTCGCCCACTTGTCGGCACCCCAATCCTTCAAACTGAACGGCGGGTTAGCAACAACCATGTCGAACTGTTCCAACTTGCCTTTATCGCTCACAAATTTTGGTGACCGCAACGTGTCATCGCGACGAATCTGCGCATCTTCAACATCGTGAATCAACAAATTCATGCGACCAATAGCAGCAGACGTCTGGTTGACCTCTTGACCATAAAAACGCATCTGGTTCACCTTGCCACCAGACTGCATCACCTCATTCGCTGCCTCAATCAACATGCCAGCAGAACCACACGCCGGGTCATACACCGAATCTTTCGACTCTGGCCCCAACACCCGCACCAAAAGATGGACAACCGCTCGCGGGGTGAAGAACTGACCCGCAGACGTCGCACTCTCATCAGAGAAACGCTTCAACAAGTACTCGTATCCGCCACCGAGCAAATCATTCGACACCGTTGACGGACTCAAATTACGCAAACTGAAATGCTCAATCAGTCGCTCAAGACGCTCAGGTGGCATTTTTTGTGCATCAGCCCACGGAGCATTACCAAAAATCTGGGACAGACGGTCAGGGTTAGCCAACTCAATACGTTGCATAATGTTTTGCAAAATCACACCATGGTTCTCCGCAGCACGACGCACATCAGCCCATTGACAGCCCTCAGGAATCTGGAACTTATGGAAATCGCTTTCAATGTCATCGGTGAGAGAGTCACCCCATTGAGTAACTGCCTTTTGATGTTCTTCTTGCCAGGTGTCGCTGAGACGCTTCAAGAACAGAAGAGGGAAAACGAAATCACGAAGATTCGCCGGGTCGACTGGCCCGCGAAGAATGTTCGCTGCTTCCCACAACCAAGATTCGATATCTGACTGACCGGCCGCAACTCGGGTAGCGGGCGCTGCAGTCAACTTTGTTTTTACTTCTGGTTCAACGTCGTCTGTGTCGTCTTCTTCGTATGAGCCCTCTTCTTCTTCCCATGCGGCGTCACTGAATCGCTGGCGAATATTGTCAAGCAGTGTTCGTCCATGCACCACATTGCCATCAGGGTCAATGACTTCAACGTTGAATTCTGGGTAAGCAGAAGCGAAGCGGTCTTGTTTCCATTGCGTCACCGACCAGGTTCCACGCGCAGCGCGTTGATAGGGGTAGTCAACGACACGCTTGGCCGAGGCATCGGCACCGTTGGCGTCAAGGAAGATGACTGGGAATCCTTCGACGTTGTATATGTCATCGGAAATTGAGTTTGCTGAACGCATTACTTGTCCTCTTGTTTATGCTTTTTCTAATTTGAAATCGACCTTGTACCTGTAGAACTGGATGTTCGGTGCGACTAGCAACGCTCGACGAATACTGAGGTCATCTTCTAAGGCGATAATCGCACCGCTTACTGATTGTCCGGCCTCGGCAAGTACTTCGACGGCGTAGCCCATATAGCGCTGCACCTGACCGACTACTTTGTCACTCGCTTGCCCACGCTTCAGTTCGACAATGAGTAGTTCCTTTTTGTCTTTGCTAATGGCCAGGATGTCCATACGACCGTTGTCGGTCTCGTATTGCTGACCAACTATCTCGCCGTCTATTGAAAAGATGTCATGAGTCTTCCCGAGTTCGGTTGAGGCCCAGTTAGCGACAAGGAATTCTTCTAAATATTTCTCCATCGCAAAGGACAGATTTTCAGAGGACAATGCTGCGTCCATCGGATTCAGCAACGCTGAAATTTCGGCGGCATGGTCGTCCAAAGAGCACAGAGTGGCTCCGTAGCCAAGGCTGCCTCTTAACGCTTGTGAGAGTTTTTCCTTCTCCACGATGATGTCGTGCCAGCGCACTGCACGACGATGCTGCAACGGGCCGCCAGGAAAATGGGTGTACCCACTCGATATTTCACCGATGTAAAGTTCGCCCACCGTGCCCGTTGGGCTGATGACGATGTCTCCTTCAGACATTTTGAAACCCGCTGTCCAAATTTGTGCGGCCCATAAACCAGCAGCGATTTTGTTCCCACCTGGCCTGAGGAGTTTTGGTGCCCAAATCTTGTTGAAGTCTCGGTGGTTGTCTGGAAATCGACCGGTCAAGTCTTCATCGATGCCGAAGTCCAAACCAACGAAACCTTCTTCGCGACACTGGGCGGCATTAGCGCTTTTTTTTCCGAGTCTGAATTTGTAATAACTGCGAGCCATGTTTTGCCCTGCCTATTCTTCTTCTGTCAGGGCGAAATACTGGGCAAGTCCCATATCAGTTGCGAGGGCATCTAAAAACTTGAGACTGGTCAAGAACCATTCCGAACCTGCAGCACGCGATTTGTTACGACGATGGTCGGCGGCGCTCAATAGCAAATGAAAGCGACGTTCTACGTCCCCCTTACCCTCCACCGACGTGTAAATACGCAGAAGAAGTGGGTCTTCAGGCAGTGCTGTGTTGCGCTCCTGTTGTCGAAAACGGCGAATGACATCCGAGTCTGACTTTCCAACCTTCATCAAAGTACGGTCAGCGAGGACATCATCCTCGGAAGGCTGCAAAGGTTGGTTGTAATAATGCGGCAACGTATAGACATAGATTCCGGTAACTGCTTCACGAAGAGCCAGTTCTTCCTTCTTTCGAAGTATCAATAATGTTGGCTCATCCCCAGGAGGGTCACTGGAGGGCGCACTCATCAACGCCAACCGATTTTGCAACTCTTGTGTGACCTCTGGCGAGAACTCTGCAATATTGCGGCCGATAAAACTGCGATATGTGGAAATCATTTGCCTTTTTACCGAGGGCGCAGAGGGAAGTTCACCAGTTTCCAGCGACGTGATAAAGCGTCGGTATGAATACACCCAGCCAGTTTGAGTTTCGTACAGTGCGGCGATATCTATTTCACTTTTTCCATCGCGGAGCAACCTAAAGACTTCGCCGATTCTTGTATCTTCGACAGCCAGTACCGCCCTAACCTCTTCGGCCACTTTCTCAATAAGTTCCTGGCTCATCATGCTCAATTCGTCTAGGTCTATTTCTTGAATAAACCTAGACGACCACCACCACAAAAGGTAGTGGTCAAACAGAAACGATGTAGACCCCCACTTTCAACGGTTCGTAACATTCTGTAGAATTCGGATTCTTACCAATCCGTCTCTCTGAACAGGAGAAAGTCAAAACTCGCAGCAAACGGGCTTGAACCCACGACCTCCACGGTGTGAACGTGGCGCTCTAGCCGACTGAGCTAATCGCCCCAGCGGACTTTTACGCTACCACTCGACCTTCGACCCGCCACCCTCAAGAA
>Ga0209768_10001298_pt1 | contig 16123 bp, 14 predicted proteins | sample LauGreSBDMM110SD_3_FD_187564 | JGI IMG/M metagenome (GOLD analysis project Ga0209768, IMG submission 187564) | Freshwater lake microbial communities from Lake Michigan, USA - Sp13.BD.MM110.SD (SPAdes) (version 2) | ecosystem: Environmental > Aquatic > Freshwater > Lake | place: Lake Michigan... | reverse complement strand
AGATAAGCCTTATTTATACATGACTATGAGTTGTGGTGCGGTATCACCAATATTTACTTTACAAGATTTATTTGTATCTGTAGAAGATAATAGTACACCACAGCAAAAATTATGGCCATTAGTTCATGAGCGTAATCCAACACCATATCAAGTGGAAAATTTTAAAAAATCGTTTTTTACGATTGATAATGGTCCTGGTATGTTAGATCCAAAAACAACAGCTCCAGTTGATAAGATAAATTTTACTGCAAATAGTCCATTTATTCAACAAGTCAAAGAAGGTTTGAATAATTTAGAATATCATGAAGATATTGTTAATCCACATATCGAAAAATTAGGAAATATACAAGCATCACAAGATATAAATGGTGAAACTGGTGAAAATAGTAAATCTAACATGATAGAAGGTCTCAATTTATTTTTAGGATATTTTGGCGTTCCTTTAGATCCTCCACCAGTAACAAATATACAATTTATTGAAACACTGGATCAACAAAAATTTATGGGTATAAATATTTTTATGGAAGGTCGTGAATTACCATTTCCAATACATATAGGCGATACTACAATTTCAACCATATCTTCTTTTGTACATGAATATAAAGGTAAAATTCGTGTTAACCTAGATGCAGAACAAGAGGATCAACATCCTGAATGGGCAAGATTACATGCTTTTGCAAAAGCCATATATGCCACAATTCCTGAAGGAATAAAATCTGAATTGGGAACTGAAGAAGAAGTTCTAACAATGATTATACTTTCATTGAAATCATTAGGTGATTTATGGCAAGTATTTTATTCAAAAAAATTAGCCGAACAATTACAACAATTACAACAATATGGTTTTACAAGTTATATAAGTTCAACAGATAAAAATGTGGGAAGTGAATGTTATTTAACTTCCAACAAATTTATGTTAAACGGAACAGGTATTCGACCACATTTAAAATTATTAGAAGACCCAAAATTATTAAGGTTTTTTGGAAAACAAAATTTTAAAAAATCTTTAGTAGGTGAAGATGCAGTTACCGACGAAAAAGATATTGACGGAACTGATACAATTACTACAAATCTTGGTCAAGCTGATGAATCTACCTATATATTAAGTATAAATGTTACACTTTCAAAAATAATACCACACTTGGATGATATTGGACGTGATTCTGACAATGAAAATTTAATGGTTGTAAATAGTAATCCTGTTGATATTTCTCAATCTATGTCTACATATGATATTAGACGTGATTCTGGCAATGAAGATTTAATGGTTGTAAATAGTAATCCTGAAAGAGTTGGTAATCCTGAAAGAGTTGATAATCCTGTTGATATTAATGTTTTTTTAGATGAGTTACTTCCTTATGAAGATCTAAAAATATACCATGAACTAAAGGAACTATTAGAACTTAAAAAAGAAGAAGAATACATAACAAAAATTTTAGCCCAACCTTCCCCTGTTATGGAGTCTGATACGGAGGTACAAATTCAGACTGATACGGATGTATCAGTATCTTTTATTGTTGAAAAAACAAAACAAGAATTTGATAAAAAACTACGAAAACTAACAGAATCCATAGATTCTTTAGAGCAAAACTTAGATATGCAAGGTATAGAACATGATATGCAAGGTATAGAAGATCGTATAAAAGGTATAGAAGATCGTATAAAAGGAATACAAATAGCACAACCACAACCAAGATCAGAACCACAACCAAGATCAGAGATAGAAATACAATTATTAAATTTAAAACCACGAATAGAAGCTTTTTTATCTATATCATTTTTAATTTTAAGTGAAAAAGTATTGAAAGAAGAAGGTAAAATTTTTTTAATGGATTTATTAAACAGCCTACCTCAACAACAACCAGCAGAACAAGCAGCAGAACAAGCAGCAGAACAAGCAGCAGAACAAGCAGCAGAACAAGCAGCAGAACAAGCAGAACGTTTAAGAATTTTAAAAAAAATAGAAATATTTTTAAAAAAAATATACGAAGTTATTAAATTAACAGAACCTATTGAGTTACCTATAGCCAATGCTGAAGAACTTCCACAAGAATTACAAGTTATAGGTGTTGAACTTCAACAAAAAGTATTACGTAGCACTTTTTTTCAAAAAATAAGAACATTAACATCATTTTTAAAATTAAATTTTTTAGCATCAATCAATTCATTAAGATCAAAAAAAACGCTAAAATTTAATGATGTTGAAATTTTAAAACATGCAATTGGTATTGAAAGAAAATCTAGAGAAGTTGTTAAAAAAGTTAATATTTTTGATGCAAGTTTATTAGATTTTGCTAAAACTAATATGGTACATGATTATGTGCATGTTCTAGGTTTTGCAACAACTGCATATGAAGGTTTGATTTCTTCGACACAAAAAGAAATTGAAGATATTGCTGAAGAATTAGTTTTTGAGAAATCCTCAGAAAATGTTAGACCTCAAAGAATATTAATGTCAGTAAAACAAACTGATCAAGAAAAAGAATTAGAATATAAATTATCAGAAGCTACTGATAATGCAAAAATGACGGAGTTAAAAAATAAAATTCAAGATGCAAGAACAAATATTGAACTATTAGTAACAAGTATGGAACAACAAAATACAACAATTCAAAAAACTAAAATAAAAAAAAATTTAGAAAGACAAAGAGAATTTTTAACAAAATTACAAATAAAATTAAATTCAGAACAACAAAATCAACAAGCATTAATTGCTAATAAAGTATCAGAAAAATTTAAAAAAAATAATTCAGAAGAAACTCGAAAAAATATGTCAAATTTGTTGGGAAACCTAGGTGATGTATTTGGAAAATTTGTTGGATTTAATAGGGCAATGGAAGGCGGTAAATTAAAGAAACGAAAAACCCGCAAAAACAAAAAAAAAATAAATAAAAAAACTCGCAAATTTCATAAAACAAAACGCAATAAAACCATCAAAAAACACAGAAGAAATAAAAATAAAAAACTAAATACAATAAGAAATAAATGATAAAAATAATTCAAATAAAAATAATGTATTATAAATTTTACATTATTTTTAAATTATGCGTTATCCAAATTTAAGGTCTCAAACTTGGATTGATACAGATTTCTTGACTAGGGAATATATCTCCCGACATGCATTTGTCATTTTCGCCCACTTTGGAACAAGTTCTATACCCTTTATCTTCCCCAATAAAGCACCAACCTGCCTTTCCTGTCTCGTGAACAGAGCTGGATGCTTGATGCGGTTCATAATCATTGTTAGATTTTTGTTCCGCATTTTTGTTTGATGAATTAATCGCTTTGTTCAAGGTGCTCTTTGCTTCCTCCATATCATTATTATGCTCTGCCACACTTGTTGAAGGCATACTACCAGATGCCTTGTTTGGTGTTACATCCTGAACTGCAGTTAACCCTGCTTTGCCTCCCTCGGCGGCCACATCAATGGTATCACCTGCGACAGCAACAGAAGTTCCAAAAATTAATTTAATAATAGGTTCAAAAATACTAGTGACTTGTTCTGTTCCAGTAGCTAAATAAGATGTCCCTTGCGCCAAATATGAAAATATATTGAAGCCTAAAAATGCCAATATCATAATGATAACGAGCCATGTTAACAGACTTAATCCCAAAAATCCAGAGCTTTCTTCAGCAGTTGTAGAAACAGGAGCAGCTACAGCAGTAACAGGTGTAACAGATTTCGTCATTTCTAAAATTGAATCGGATAAACTTTTATTTGCACTTGGATTTTCCATTATACTAAAAATATATATTAATTTTTAGTATAATTTTACACGTTTATTTTGATTACTAGTTTTTAAATTTCTCTCTATTTAAAAGATAGTAAGTATAAAAACTGATTCAAATCACCTAAAATCTCGTCACGAATATTTAATAAATCTGTGTTTGTCATTTGTTTCATAGCCTTGTTATTGTTTAAGCTAGCTAAATAACCTTTGAATGAATATATTTCCTTTTTCAAATCTTCTACACTTGTCAAATCAATGAGTGGAATACTTTTTTGTTTTATTAAATCTATTCTTTCTCCAGATTTTCCTAAAAGAACTTCAATAAAATGATCCATATTTTCATTTAATTTGCCGTATAATTCATCAGTTGCCTTGTGAGTTGCGTAACTATAAGTTTTCCAATGATATAATTTTATCATGAGTAACATTTCTAAAAAGGTCATTGTAATTTCTTTTTGGAAGGAATATAAAGATGTACTATTGGATAAACGAATATGACGCGTTTTATTGTTTTTATTTGTTTTGTTTGAATGTCTGGTTTTATTATTATATTTTGGCATTATATATATATATATATATCCACCTTTTAAAAATCCACCTTTTAAAAATCCACCTTTTAAAAATCCACCTTTTTACTACGTTAGTGAAAGGTGGAGCCAAAAATTAATTGAATTCAATCTTTTCACTATGTAGTGAAAGGTGGACTTAGACCCTCGGTATAAAACTTTCTCCAAACGAATTCATTTTTTCCAGTTTTTCAATCGTTTTCTCTAAATTATATGTCTTTACATCCTTGAATAAATAAGCAGTTCCTGGTTCTTCTTCATTCTTTTTAATTTGTCCATAAATCATGTCGATTTTCTTTAAAATACTTGACACATTTTCTTGTTGTGATGCTCGTATAATTTCTTCCGCGTTATTAATATTTTCACATAATATGGATACCGCAAAATACAATATATTTCGCCTCTTTTTATGACATCCAGTCGTATATTTTAGTGTAAATAAGCTAAAAAGTGCGTCAACAACTTTTTTAACAAATTTGCTGCGTTTCTTCGCCTCATTGAAAAATAAATTCCATATTATCCAAATGATTTCTTTTTGCAACTTGGTATCTACCTGTGGAAAATTTCTGCGTTCACAACCGATTTTTTCCTTCTTATTTTTACATATGGTCTCAAACTCCATAATCCATTCAATCCAATAACATGCATTAATAATATTTTTACCTTCTTCTGAAATGTTAAAACCGATTTCATTTATTGCTGGAAACAATTCTTTCGGGTCTTCATCTAAAAATATCTCTTGTGCATATTTATTGCTCGGTGCCTTGAATTTGTCACGCAACTGAGTCATATCAAAATCCTCCTTCTTAATTTTAATAGTATCAAAACTATGCTTACGTTTTGCATCACAAATTACACACATTATTTCAGCAAAGAGGCGTCGAATTTTTGAATTATTTCTCAATCGCAATTCGCTATCTACATAACCATTATGTAGAATATCCTTGAAATGTTGAATTCTTAATTCCAAATAGACTGCTATTTTAGGATTTCCTAAATGAATATGTTTTGTATAAAAAAATAAGATGATTTCCCATAGGTCACTATATTGCCCTGCACAAATCAGTTCTGCACTCCAATAACATGCAGGCTCTATTTTGGAATTGATTAAACTATTTAGCAATTCTTTTTTAACATCTGTTTTCTTAAATTTTGAAAAAGAGACTCCTTTAAATTGACCATGTGTTCGTATATCATTAATTTCTGTATCGCCCATATAATTAAAATTTATACAAAAAAAATAACAACAATACATATAGATGAAAATATTTAAATCCATTACTACTTTTTATAATAAATTATCGCCTTTTGGTAAAATACTAATTTTTTTAGCTCTTCTATTAGCCATGGTTGTTTTATTTAAAACTATTACTCCTGTTAAAGAAGGTATGGTTGGTAATGAAAATATTTTAATAAAAACTGGAGATGCTATTTATGACGACTTTTACGCAAGTGTTTATGATTATTTGGTGTTCAGTGCTGCAAAAAATAATTATGAAATAGGAACTATCATCAATGCTACTAATACTCTAGATGCAAGTATTATTGCTGATATTGGTTGCGGTACTGGTCACCATGTGAAAATGTTAGCAGAAAAAAATTTACAAGTCATAGGTATTGATAAGTCGCCATATATGATCGAAGAATCGAAAAAGAAATTTCCTAGTGGTAATTTTAAAATAGGAGATGCTTTAAACAATAGTCTATTTCAACCTGATTCACTTACACATATTCTTTGCTTATACTTTACTATTTATTATATGAAGGATAAGCAGCAATTTTTCAACAATGCCATTTCTTGGTTGAAGCCTGGTGGATATCTCTTTGTGCATTTAGTAGATAGAGAGAGTTTTGACCCTATATTGCCACCTGGCAATCCTTTATATATTGTATCTCCACAAAAGTATGCCAAAAAGCGTATTACACATACCAAAGTGACATTTGAGGATTTTGTTTATACATCGGAATTTAAATTAGAAACTGATAAAGATCTCGCAATATTTGATGAAAAATTCAAATTTAATGATGGTAAAGTTCGAAAGCAAGAGCAAGTCCTTTATATGGAAGATACCTCTGCTATTGTAAATCATGCGCAAAATAGTGGTTTTATTTTGCAATCCAAATCGGACATGGTAAAATGCGGATATGATAGACAATATTTATATCTCTTTGTTAAACCAAATTAGTTTAACTTTTATACATAAATACATATCTTTAGTATAAGTATTTATGTTATCAAAATTTGTTAAAATAAATGGAATATATGATATTTTATGTGCTTTAAGTATTTTGAAAATGGTCGATATTCCTATTTTACAAACCATTCATTTACAAATGTTTCATTCCAATATAATTTATGATCCTATATTTAAGAGATGTCTTGCCTATTGGATATTTACATATGGAATCATTCGCCTTAAATACAATTTTTTAGTACCTTATTCTTACTATATAGAGGCACTTTTTATCGCAAATGAGTGTCTAGTTCATAAAACTATTATTTTTGAAAAAGGCGTATTTGTTATTATATCCTCTGGGCTTATAGGATACTTGACAGAATTAGATTTGAAAACTATATAAAAATAAAGAAAAATTGCTAAAATATTATTCTCTTCAATAATATGTTAGAATACTTATCTTATATATTATTTTTTGGTACTATCATTATTTTATTAGTATATGGATATATTCGACTCAAATTCGGCTTCTGGGCTGTTCAGCCAGTTTTCCATATTTATGACATTGGATATCTAATTTGTCCTCCTGGAATTATTAACGACGCACTTCCAGAAAAAAATAAGTATACCAATTTCAAAAATATTGAAACCATACTATTTAAAGATGCAACACCTTTACAAACACAGCGATTTGTGAATTTATTACAAGCCCATTATTTACAAAACAAGGACAATACATTTAGCCCCAAGTCAGAAAACATCGTCCCTTATTTGCAAGGACATAACGATAAAACGTTTATTTCTTTTTATACAGAAGATAATCATATGGTGAGCTTAAAAAAAGGCACTACTATTACGGATTCAAAAGTGGTCGGTGTGATGACGACAAGACCTGTCCATATTATTATAAATAATGGCAGTAAAGATGCCAAGTTTGACGCTTATTATGTCGATTACTTATGTGTAGATACGATGCATAGGAAAAAGGGAATTGCACCACAATTGATTCAAACGCATCATTATAATCAACGAGTCATGAATAAAAATATTGTTGTTTCTCTCTTTAAGAGAGAAGATGAATTAACAGGGATTGTGCCTTTAACAATATATTCTAGTTATGGATTCCATGTAACTACCTGGACAAAGCCGCCAGATTTGTCAGGTGAATATAAATTATTGGAAATAAATTCTTCTAATTTACACTTTTTATTGGATTTCATTAGAGAGCAAGAGAGTGTATTTGATATTCTAATTTATAACGATGTTGGAAACATAATTGAACTCATTAAAACCAAAAACATATTTGTTTATGTTATTTTAAGCGATGAAAAGATTATTTGTGCATATTTTTTCAGGAAAACGTGCATCCAAATTGAAAAGGGAATGGAAGTATTGTGTTGCTTCGCATCTATTTGCAATTGTGAGCATAATATCTTTATTCAAGGATTTAAAGTTAGTTTTTGGAAAATTGCCGCTGAAAACTTTTTTGGATTTTCTTCTATTGAAAACATATCACATAATAACATCATAATTGATAATATTATATTAAAAACGAAACCTCTTATTACTAGTCCCACTGCATATTTTTTCTACAATTTTGCCTACCAGACTTTCAAGTCAAATAAAGTTCTAATTATAAATTAAATATTTATTTTTATTTACTACTATCACTTGCTGAATCCTCGCTACTTTTTTCTCATGCTTTGTCTTCTTTGTCTTCTTTGTCTTCTTTGTCTTCTTTGTCTTCTTTGTCTTCTTTGTCTTCTTTGTCTTCTTTGTCTTCTTTGTCTTCTTCTTTTTCTGTGTCATTTGTATTACATTCGTCGCAATACTTACCTAGTTCAATGTATCTTTTGCGCTGCTCACGACTGAGAATCTTACACTTTCTCATAATACTATTTGTTAGATTCATATTTTTGGCATCATTCTTCAGCTCTTGTGGAGGCTGAAATACTTGCGCGCCCTGTTCCAAGAGGAAAATCTGATTTTTCTTGTTATAAAACAACACTGGATTATCATCATCATCCATCTCAATAATTCCGCATGTGCAGTAATCCTTGTGGGCTATCTCTTCGCCATTTTTGCAGCGATTGTCGATACAATCAACGTCATTCATATATTCCTCAAAAAAATCTTGCGCTTCCTCTCTTGTAGAAAATAAAAAAATCTTGGGAGGATTAATGGTAATAGAGGTTAGTTTCAATTTGGCAACAGGGTCTTCATAATATTGAAAATCATAGCATCCATTGTGGGTGTTGTGAATAACGATGTATTTTGTAGTCATTATATTATATCTATATAGTGAGTTTGGTTTAAATCGTTTTATTATATTTATTTCTATCAAATTTAAAATACCCTATATATATATGTATCACATATTTGGTTCTATACTATTGAAAACGATTGACCCCTATTATAGAAGGCATCTTACTAGTAATGCTTTAAAACCGATTGATTATATGTATCTAGAAACATTTATTTATTCATTTATTCTTATTATTTTTATTATTTTTAAATACTTTTTAAATAGAAATGATGCAGTTGAGACATTTAAAAATATAAAAAACGTTGAAATAAAGGATATTGTTTTAATGTCTATTATATCTTGCTTCTTTATTTATTCCACATTGATGATTTACGAGAATGAACATAATGACACCGCATTTATGAATAGTATATTGTTGAGAGGAGGAACATTAATCGGAATATTATTAGTAGGAATATTATTTTATCAAGAAAAATATACTTTGAAACAAGTAATCGGAATCGTATTAAGTCTTTCGGGAATTTATTTGTTGATGAATAAATAATTAACACACAATTTGCAAATAAGTTTTTATGGTAAATAAGCAGTAATTGCATATCCCTGTATTCCACACAATATATGAAACAACATGTGATAATACAACCAACTTGGGTCATCAGATTCAAATAAATTTATTGCTTTCAAGTAACAAAATATAATCGCTGTTAAATTTGGCCAACATGCTAATCCATAACCATGTAAATGCATGGCGCCTTTATATAAAAACATATAAAAGGCAATTTTACTGAATATTAAATCTAGATATCTTCTTTCTCCATAAGTAGCATTGCGCCAATAATTTATAGAGCAAAAAGTTGTCCATAGTAACAAATAACATTGTATATAATATTCACGCTGATAACTCAAACATGCACTAGGCAAAATAGATATACTTGTTGCAACCAGCCATTTTGATTCATCCCATTTTACAATTTCTTGTTTCTGTGTTGTCATTTTTAATTTTATACTTATTACATAATGTTTTTAAATAAGTATAAAATTTTATTATTACTTTTTTATCGGACATATTTGCCGGCTCTGACAAATGTATCTGCAATAAAGATGATGAAAATACCTAAAAAGGAATATAAAATCACCTCCTCTGTAACATTGTTGGTTCTCTCGTCTTGTTGATCTTCTAATAAAGTAATCATATAGTTCATTTTTTGCAACAACACACTATCATTTGTATTTGAAGTTTCAGGATTGTAATTTACCTGGCTATAATATGGCTTATTCACAAGATTTTTTTGTGGTATTTGTTGATGCTGCTGCTGTAAATAACCAGGCAACATGCGTTTATAATAGTCTTCGTTAGATTTTGCGTCACCATAATTGCTGTAGTCATTTGCATCAAATTCTTCCTCGTTTGGTTGAGGTGCGTTTCCTAATGTCCTAAAGATTTGATCATTCTTGGAAGTCATATTTATCATTGATTCTTGTGATAATTCTTTATCTTCTTGAGATTTAATTCTCTCTCCTCCTGCTGATTTAGGAGGAGCATATACGTTTTCGCTTATTTCGTCATCGTCTGATGACTTGTGTAGTTTTTCTAAAACGCTGCCATCTACTTTCATAGGTTCTCTAAATTTTTGGGTTCTATTATTAGGTCGTGGTTTTCTATTTTGTATATAATCTGAATTTGAATTATTGACACCTTCTTCATTTTCTAGTGAATATGCTGAAAAAGCTAAAGACATTCTCTTATTAAAAATTTAGATAATAATTTTCAGATATTAATTTGTAAAAGATTGTTATTTGAAAATTGATAAAAATTTTTTAAAAATATTATATAAGAATATTTATATGGAGTTAAATTTTGTAAGCAAAAACAAAATTTGTATTGCTGCGGCGATATTTTTGGTTATTTTACTTAGCCAATATAATTCTTTCCGTTTTTTAATACATACCATTTTAGGGCGTTCTATACTTGTTCTTCTTATTTTAGGAATTGCAAGTTCTAGTGTCTTCTGTGGTATTGTAGCAGTTTTATATGTTGTTGTTATGATTTATCAAAATAATGAAGGCTATTTAGAAGGATTTGATCAAGAAGATATGTTGGCAGAGTTTAAAAAAAAACTATCTAAATTTAATACTACATTATCATCAAGCGCAGCAGCTATGGCTTCACCTGAAACATTTAAGGCGAGAGAAGGGTATAATAATCTTGAAAGAGAAAGAAAGATTTTAACTGGGCAAAGTTCGAACCAAATTTCTGTTCCAAATAATGCGAGCGCAGCAAACGTTGTTCCTACCAGTAAAGAAGACTTTACTTCATCATATTCTAGTTTTTAATTACTAGAATGCAATAGAAAATAAATTTTTATTAAAATAATAATAATAATATAATTTATATGAAATACTTATTATATTATTTGTTTTTTATTTTTATTGTTCTTACATTTGCGTATTTGAATACTATGTCTGAAAAAGAATCATTTACATCAAATATACGCGAATATTATAGACCTATTATTCGTAGAACTCGTTTAGCTACAGAAAGTTTTAAAACAAAAATAAATAATTCATTTGAAGGTTTTTCAAAAAGTCTAGGATTTTGAAAATATATAAAAAATATAATAATATATTATTTTAGTATATGTCTTTACCGCCACCACAAAATCAACAAAATACCTCTACAATGAATTCGTCTTTGTCTATGAAAGGAGGAGCTGGAAAAACAACTATATTTACGCCATTATTTAACGGAATAGGATTTTTAAATCATCATGTAATGTATTTAAATAACAGCAAGTTTTTTGCAGGTGTAATTATGATTTTGCTCAACGTTGGTTCTAAATTTATACAAATACAATTTAGCAAATCGACAGAGGAATATATGAAATGGTCTGTAAGTAAGCAGTTATTAGTGTTTTCTATGGCATGGATGGGTACTCGTGATATATATGCCGCTTTAGGGTTGACTGCGGTTTTTACAATATTATCTGATTACTTGTTTAATGAAGAAAGTCATTTATGTATTGTACCACATCAATATAGAATTTTACACAAATTGGTTGATACAAATGAGGATGGAGTTGTTTCCGATATAGAAATGGCCGCTGCTGTAGCTGTTTTAGAAAAAGCTAAACGAGAGAAGCAAAGAAAGGAGCAAAAAATGGCGTTTCAAAAATTTGATTTTAATAAATATAGTTATGATCAATAATGATGTATAAATAAATAGTTCAAATTAAATATTTATTTATTCTTGTAATTTGATGGTTTTATTCAGTTTACTTGCTTTAATTTTTTTATTATGAAATGTTTTATTTTTTTTACCACCTCTATATCTTCTTGAATTTCGAGAAGGATTACGATTATAATTTCGAGAAGGATTACGATTATAATTTTGATAAGGATTATTTCTTTGAGTCTTATTATATTGCATGCTATTAGGCAGTTGTTTATTTACAGGAGATTGATAATTTGGTATAATTACATAAGGTTTACCAGTAAATTCTGCCCATGCTTGTCTTACTGCTTCCCATCTGGAGGTACATTTTAATGTAGATAATTGTTCCTTTGTGGCGTTTGCACCTGGATATAATTCTAGGGAAATAGTAATAGAATATGCTAATTTGGATGGGTCATATTGGTATTGTTCTTGATACATTTGGTTTGCGTACACAGGGCGTCCATATTGATAAGGAGATTGATAAGGAGATTGATAAGGAGATTGATAAGGAGATTGATAAGGAGATTGATAAGGAGATTGATAAGGAGATTGATAAGGAGATTGATAAGAGTCTGGATAATAAGATTGTCTTGTAATCCCACCAGATTGAATTTCATTTGAACCTCCAAAGTATTGACCTGTAAATTTGCCTGATCGTGAAGGCTGATTGCGAGTATCAATTACATTTTGGCTTCTTTGTATACGTCTATTTTTAACAGGAGAACTTCTTCCGGCAGGATTAAGTGTATCTATCTCTCTCTTTATCTCTCTATATATATCTGGAAACGGAAAAAATCCTGCTAATATTTCTAAAAATCGTATATCAAACGAACCATTATTTATATTATTCATTATTATGTCAAATCCATATGCTATTGCTTCCATCCAATTTGGTAAAAATGTATAATCTTGTTTATTTGTTGGATCAAGAGGATAATAATTTGCAAAAAATATTAAAAATATTATATAAATTGGTGGTGTTATTTTATCATCGCCTCTTTCAAAAATAGTCATTTTTTGTTTGTTTTTAATTTCAGTTGTTGTACCCTGAACACGAGAGTTATTTTTAAATGTCATTAATTCATAATGTGCTGCTCCATCATAATATAAAAACAAATATTTATTCCAAACATCATTGTTATTTTTATCAAAACTACCATTAATTCTATAATAATAGTTTGAATATGATCCACCAAAAAATGTTTTAATAAAGGATATTACATTTATTTTCAATACATTCAATATTGATTCAGTTGCAAAATTATCTCCCCAGTAGCTCGAAGACATGAAATATGCCGTTATTTCTACTACATTGTTTTGGTCTAGAGTGATTGCTTCGAAAGGTCTTTCATAGTTTGCGTCACTTATTTGTAATGCTGTGGTTGGTTTTCTAACTAAAAAGGAATCTCCTGTATATGAATTATTAACTAATTTCATATAATCAATATTATTTATAACATTACCTGATGTTAATTCAGCATTTAATATACCTGAAAAATCATCATTTAATCTATTCACCATTGCATCTTGTTGCATTAGAATATTAGTGTCACTAAGTTTATTTTGAATAATATAATTAGCTACTATTTTTCTTATAGCTTCTTTGGTAAATGGTATGTCTTTACCAAATTCATCTTTTGTAATAAGAGTTTTCTGACCACTACAATTATAATAATTTATGGCATCTGCTACTGCTATAAAAAAACATTCACCACCACCATCATTAAAATTTATTTGTAAACCTCTAACTGATTGGTCATATGCAAGTGAACTTATATTTACTGCATCCTGCACCTCTATATCAGTTGTATTTTGAAATAATTGGATTGTTAATGTTTTCACAACATTACTATTTTTATATATTTCATTTAATAAATAGTACCAATTACTATTTGCAAATTGCCTTCGTATTTCAGATGATATGGCAGATGATTTTGTAGGATTTAATTCAATTTCTTTTTCACAATCACGTTGTTCTTTTGGTGCTGGTAGTGGTTTTACTGGTCGTGCTTTTGCTGGTGCTGATGCTATTACTGGTGCTGATGCTGATGCTATTACTGGTGCTATTGCTGATGCTGTTACTGGTGCTGTTACTGATGTTGATGTTGCTGATGCTGTTCCTACTGGTGCTGGTGAACCGGTTGCAAGTGCATTTTTTTGACCAGTAAATCCAGTTCCATATACTGAAGTCGGGTCATTTTGTTCTAATTTTCGTAATTGTTCCTCACCACTAACTAAACCTTCTTTTACAACTTGCGCATATAATTGTGGGTCCATGATCCTGTTTGGATCAAGTTCAAATTTTCTTTGTTTAGTGTCTACTTTCCAATCACCATTGTTCCATCGCACATCGGCAATAGTATATTGTTTTCCGTCTATAGTAATAACAGAACCATTTTCAAATATGGTCTGTAGTGTTAATTTAATGTTATTGTCTATGTAGCCATAACGCTTGGCTAAAACTAATGTTTCTACAGGAGTTTCATTTGTATAATTGAGCAAAGATTGAAATAGTCCCTTATTAAAAAACTGTTTGACTCGTAAATTTGGTGGGATTTTATCTATAATTGCTTTGTTTAATTTAATCAAGGGGTAAAAACGAACTTCAGTGTCATCTTTTCGTGCATCTTTCATAATCATAGAGGGTTTAAATATTACTTTTTGGTAGCCTGGAATATTTGTTTGAATTGTAATATTTAACTGGTTAGGAATGGGGACGTCAGATTTTGGTTTTTTGTCTGCGTCTTTACTAGTAGAATCTGTTTTTATATCAAAAGAAAAAGAGGATGATACTGGGTTTGGTGGATTCATTATAAATTCTTGTGCTTTTTTGATATCTTGTTTATTATTTACAAGAACTACAACATTATCGCCATATTTTACTACTTTTCCTGCACCACCTTTCATACCTGAAGTTGGTGGTGTTTTAACTTTTAGTCTTCGGGGTATATGTTGGGTTAATGGTCTTGTTCCTATTGGTGTTCCTGTTGTTCCTATTGGTGTTCCTGTTGTTCCTATTGGTGTTCCTGTTGTTCCTATTGGTGTTCCTGTTGTTCCTATTGGTGTTGTTCCTATTGGTGTTGTTCCTATTGGTGTTGTTCCTATTGGTGTTGTTCCTATTGGTGTTGTTCCTATTGGTGTTGTTCCTATTGGTGTTGTTCCTATTGGTGTTGTTCCTATTGTTCCTGTTGTTCCTATTGGTCCTCCTGTTGGTCCTGTTGTTCCTACTGGTGTTGTTCCTACTGGTCCTCCTGATGATGATTGTGTATCATCACGATTATGCATTGCAAAGAATCCATCATTAGATGAATATATTGTTGTAGTAATAATTTGTCCATCATTATCTTTTTTTTGCACATCAAACAATTTATCTCCAGTTTTGATAAAATCACCTTCTGTATCATTATACCATTTTGTAATAGTTACTTCTTGTGGAGTATTCCAAAAATTTGTTGTTGGTAAATAATCCAAAAAAGAATAGTTTCCTTGATTACCAAATTCCAAATTAGGCATGGAAAGGATAAAACCTGGCACTCCTTCTAGTTTTTGAGATTTTGTATAATATTTTGTTGTTTGTCTGTAATCATTTGGGTCTGTGTATTCAGCAGGAGGTTTACCCATTTCTGCCTTTCTTGCATCTTCTCTCGCTTTTATATTTTCTGCTTTATAATGTTCTTGAACAGAAGGAATTATACCCTTATTTTGTACAACATATCCTACAATTGCACCAAATTTTACATTTTCTCCAGCGTTGACAATTTTTTTTGCTATCCAACCTTTTATTGAAGATACTATATTTGCTTCCTCTCTTACTACATTTAATACTCCATGTGTAATTTTACTTACTTTGAATAAATTCTGTCCTTCTATTACTTGATCTCCTTCTGATACATACCACATATCAATTCTTGCTTCTTTTTTTTTACTTATATTAAAAATATACATATCGGGCATTACAATCTTGTAACCAACATTTCGTACTTTATATTGTTCGATAGGGAAAGGAGGTGTAGGGAAATTTTTAAGAGGTGGAGGAACTAATGATGATGAAGGAGCAGATGATGAAGGAGCAGATGATGAAGGAACAGATGATGAAGGAACAGATGATGAAGGAACAGATGATGAAGGAACAGATGATGAAGGAACAGATGATGAAGGAACAGATGATG
>Ga0209768_10001296_pt1 | contig 16143 bp, 14 predicted proteins | sample LauGreSBDMM110SD_3_FD_187564 | JGI IMG/M metagenome (GOLD analysis project Ga0209768, IMG submission 187564) | Freshwater lake microbial communities from Lake Michigan, USA - Sp13.BD.MM110.SD (SPAdes) (version 2) | ecosystem: Environmental > Aquatic > Freshwater > Lake | place: Lake Michigan... | reverse complement strand
CATGCAAGCCGCAGGCCGCGCCGGGCGGGACGCCCAATGGTCGCGGCAAGAAGGCCATGCCTGTGAAATGTGGATACAAACCTTGTTCCCACAGCACCCCTTGTTCGATGCCTTGAAGCGCCACGACTACCCTGCTTTTGCACAAGAACAACTGCAAGAGCGTGCCCAAGCCGGCATGCCCCCTTTTAGCTTTCAAGCCTTGCTGCGGGCTGAGGCGCGCACGCAAGATGCCGCCCAAGCCTTTTTAACCGCCGTGGCCCAAGTGGCCACCGGTTTACCTGGCGCCGATCAGCTCACTTTGTACCCGCCGGTTCCTTTGGGCGTTCAACGGGTGGCCCAAGTCGAGCGCGCGCAATTGTTGGTCGAAGGGACTTCGCGCACGGCCTTGCAAGCTTTTTTAACGGCATGGCAACCCCTGCTCAGAGCGGCACGGCAACAACACCGCCAAGTGTTGCGCTGGGCCATAGATGTCGATCCCTTGGTGATTTAAAGCCTCACGGCATGAGCAACACCACCGCGCCTGAAAACGTCAAAAAAGCCAAGGTGGTGGTCACCAAGATGATTTGGGCGATGCGCCCATTGTTGGCCCCCAAGCGCTCGGCCAACATCGACACATTGCTGGCACTGGGCAAGGCGGCCACCAAAACGACCACCATCAGTGCAAAAGGATCTAGGGGCACACCCATTTGAATGGCCGTGGTGCCCACCAGCAAAACGAGCAAGGGGTGCAACACCAATTTGACGCCCGCCACGGGCAAATAGTCGCGCATCAAGGTGGCGGCTTGTGGGCTCATGCGGGCCCGCGCATATGAACGTGCCAGCACAGCGCCAATGGTGAACAAAGCCACTGGAGACGCCGCGTCAGCCAACAGCCCCAAGGTTTTGTCCACCGCCTCGGGCAAACGCCACTCGTTGGCTGAAAACACCGCCCCCAAACACACCGCCCAGGGCATGGGATTGGCCAAAACCCCTTTGAGCGCGTTGGCCGCCGCATGCCTAAACCCGTGTTCGCCCGCGCTGTCCATGCGCGACAAAGCGATGCACAAAGACGAAGTGAACAACAAATCTGCAATGATGGACACGATGGCCGGGCCGGCAGAGCTCGGGCCCAGCAAGGCCACCAACAAAGGCACACCCAAAAAACCGGTGTTGGGGAAGGCGGCCACCAGGGCACCCAAGGATGCGTCGTTCCAGCGAATCCGATCATTCAAACTGCAAGCCACCACAAAAGCAACCAAGATCACGCCACAGGCCGCATAGGTGATGAACAAGGGCACATCCAACAATTGCGCAATGGGCGTGTTGGCACCGAATCGAAACAGCAAGCACGGCAGCGCGAAAAACAAGACAAAGCTGTTCAACCCAGGAATGGCCTCCATGCTCAGAAATTTGAGCTGCACCGCCACAAAACCGGCCAATACCAATGCAAAAAAAGGAAGGGTGACCCACAAAACAGTTGCCATGGGTGGCATTGTGCCCGGCTATGATCAAGCGCTTTGCCCTCGCGTGTCATCTGCATGTCAACTGGCCTGAACAACGCCCAACTCGAAGCCGTCCACATTTTGCAAGGCCCTTGCTTGGTATTGGCTGGTGCAGGGTCTGGCAAAACCCGCGTCATCACCCACAAGCTGGCACTGCTGATCCAGTCCGGTGTGGACCCCAGTGCGATTGCCGCCATCACCTTCACCAACAAAGCTGCTGCGGAAATGCGCGAGCGGGCGAAAAAGCTCATTGGCAAAGCAGCGCAAAAGGTCACGGTATGCACCTTTCACGCTTTGGGCGTGCGGATATTGCGGCAAGACGGGGCTGCCTTGGGTCTCAAGCCCCAGTTCAGCATCTTGGACAGCGACGATGTCACCAGTTTGCTCAAAGACGCTGGGGGTACCACCGATGCCGCCACCGCACGCCAATGGCAGTGGGCCATCAGCTTGTGGAAGAACATGGGGCTGAATGCCGCCATGGCCGAAGCCCAAGCGCAAGATGACAACGAGCGCATCACCGCCCGCATCATGGGCCGCTATGAAGAGCGATTAAGTGCTTACCAAAGCGTGGACTTTGACGATTTGATTGGTCTGCCGCTCAAGTTGCTGCAAAACCACCCCGAGGTGCGAGCCAAATGGCAAGACCAAATCAGCCATTGGTTGGTGGACGAATACCAAGACACCAATGTCACGCAGTATGAGCTGCTCAAATTGCTAGCCGGTGAACGCCAGTGCCTGACCGCTGTGGGCGACGATGACCAATCCATTTATGGCTGGCGTGGCGCCACGCTGGACAACCTCAAGCGGCTGCCCGATGACTTCCCCCGCTTGCGGGTGGTGAAGTTAGAGCAAAACTACCGCTCCAGCCGCGCCATTTTGCGGGCTGCCAACAATGTGATTCGGCCCAATCCGAAGCTCTTTCCCAAAACCTTGTTCAGTGAGTTGGGTGAAGGTGAACCTGTGCGGGTGGTCGACGCCGACAACGAAGAGCACGAAGCCGAGCGCGTGGTGGCACGCATTCAGTCCCTGCGCGCGGCCGATGGCGCCAGCAGCACAGGCTCACCGCATGAGTGGCGCGATTTTTGTGTGATGTACCGCGCCAACCACCAATCGCGCGTTTTGGAAAAGGCTTTTCGAAAGGCCAGCATTCCCTACAAAGTTTCAGGCGGTCAAAGTTTTTTTGACCGCGCTGAAATCAGGGACCTGTGCGCTTGGTTGCGCTTGTGGGTCAACAACGACGACGACCCGGCATTTGTGCGCGCCATCACCACCCCCAAACGCGGTGTAGGCCACCAAACCCTGCAACAACTGGGTCAGTTTGCCAACCAATACAAACTGAGCCTGTTTGAAGCTTTGTTCAGCCACAGCTTGGGCAGTGTCTTGAGCGCCAGGGCAGTGGCATCGCTGCATGAGTTTGGCCGCAGCATCAATGACTTGCAGTACCGCGCTCGACACACCGAAGGGGCTGAAGACGCACAACGCTTTTTGATCGATTGGCTCAAAGACATCGGCTACGAGCAGCACCTGCATGACCAAGAAGACACCGACAAAATGGCCGCTGCACGCTGGGGCCATGTGCTGGATTTTTGCGAATGGATGGCCCAGCGCTGTGGCGGCGTGATCGATGACGCGGCGGGTGTGAGCTTGGTGTCCGAGCGCAAGAACGTGCTCGAGGTGGCCCAAACCATTTCATTGCTATCCACACTGAGCGAGCGCGAGTCCGATCAAAACGTGGTCACCCTGTCCACATTGCATGCGGCAAAAGGCCTGGAGTGGCCCCACGTCATGTTGGTGGGAGTCAACGAGGGTTTGTTGCCCTTCAGACAAGACACGCCCGTGGTCGAGGGAGTTTTGACCGAATCACAAGCGATTCACCTGCAAGAGGAACGTCGCTTGATGTATGTGGGCATCACCCGAGCCCAGCACACCTTGGCGGTCAGTTGGGCGCGCAAGCGCAAGAAGGGCCGCGACATGGTGGTAGCTGTGCCCAGCCGCTTCATCGCAGAAATGGGCTTGGACGACACGACCGTCAAAGAAGACCCACGCGCCAAACTGCGTGCGCTGCGGGCCGAGTTTGCGGCCAAAGCGGCTTTACAAGCGGCACAAGACAGTTAAGCCCATGTTGCCCAACAGCCCTGAGCAGCGCCGCATTGGCATCGAATTGGTGAGCTTCACCACATTGATGTTTGCATGTTTAGACGCGCTTGCCAAACACTTGGTGCAAGAACTCCCTGTGCTGCAAGTGGTGTGGCTGCGGTTTGCCACCCATGTACTGATCATGGCAGCCTTGTTATGGCCGCAACACGGGCGGCTTTTGGTGACTGTTCAACGACCACGTCTGCACTTATTGCGCGGCCTCATGATGTGCGTCATGACGGCGCTGAATTTTTGGGCATTGCAGTATTTGCAATTGACCGAAACGGGGGCGATGCAGTTTTCTGTGCCCATCTTGATCGCTGTTTTCAGCGCACTTTGGTTGGGTGAAAAACTCGATGCGCGCCGATGGATCGCAATCTTGGCCGGTTTTGCGGGCGTGCTCATCATCATCCGACCGGGATCGCACGCTTTTCACCCGGCGATATTGCTTACCCTCATGAGTGCGATTTTGTACGCCAGTTTTAATTTGTTGACGCGCCACATGGCAAAAACCGAATCAGCAGAGGCAACCCAATGGTTGGCCGCAGCGGTAGCTGCTGTAGTTCTCACCCCATTTGGAATTTGGCAGTGGCAAACCCCACAACACTGGAGCACCTGGGGCTGGATCGCACTGACGGGCCTGCTCGGTGGCCTGGGACATTACTGCGTCACACTGGCTCACCGCCGAGCATCGGCTGCGGTTCTGGGCCCTTTTTTGTATCAGCAAATCATTTATATGTCTGCGCTAGGTTGGTTGATATTCGGCAATGTGCCGGACTCGGCTGTTGTTTTGGGGGCTTGCGTGGTGGTGGGGAGTGGGCTTTATTTGTTGTGGCGGGAAGTACGCCGTTAAATTTAGCAGCACCTTTTATATTCTGATTTGATATTTCAATGGCTTTTATGCCATACGGTTCTATTCACATAGTCCGTATAACTTAGAACTATTCGCAAGATCTTTTTTGAAACATTAATTGCTTCATAATCCCCCACAGGGCTCATGACTTTTTTTGAATAATCATGCTGCTCAATAATAACTTTTACAGCCTCAAGAACACGATCCTTCTTAAGTCCCGCCATGATCAAAGTACCAACATCCATACCCTCTGGCCTTTCATGCGTATTTCTTATCGTGATTGCTGGCAAGTTAAGCAAAGAAGCCTCCTCTGTTATGGTTCCACTGTCGGAAACCACGCACAATGCCTCCATTTGTAATTTTATATAGTCAAAAAATCCAAACGGCTTTAAAAATTTGATCCTTGAATCAATTGGTCCAATACTCATGGCATCCAATCTTTTTTGAGTTCGCGGATGGGTTGAAACGATTACAGGTACATCGTATCTTGCCGCCAACTCTTGTAAAGTAACTATCAAATCACTCAAATTGTCAGTTGAATCAACATTCTCTTCGCGGTGCGAGCTGACAACAATATATTTTCTTGACTGCAAATTCATTTTGAGCAATGCATCGGAACTATCTATTTGAGCCTTATAGTGGTCAAGCACCTCATGCATATGCGAGCCAGTTTTTATGATTGTTTCAGGCCTTATACCCTCCGCAATCAAGTAACGTCTCGCGTGTTCTGTCAATACAAGATTAATATCACTTAAATGATCCAGTACTTTACGGTTCAATTCCTCTGGAACACGTTGATCAAAACAACGGTTACCTGCCTCCATATGAAAAACAGGAATTTTTCTTCTTTTTGCGGCAATAACTGCCAAACATGAATTCGTATCACCGTATAACAACAACGCATCAGGACTTTCTATCTCAAGAATATCATCCGATTTTTCTATAACCTGTGAAATACTGTGTGCGGCATTCTTTCCAATCACGCCTAAAAAATGATCTGGTTTTCTTATTTGCAGATCATCAAAAAATATTTGGTTCAGTTCATAGTCATAATTTTGGCCCGTATGCACCAATATATGATTTGTGAACTTATCAAATTCACGAATCACACAACTCATTTTAATTAACTCAGGCCGAGTCCCCAATAAAGTCATGACTTTAAGCATTTAACTCTCCCTTAATATAATCCAGTGTTAACAGAAGATTTTTAATTTCGCCCACATTCAATCTTTTCGTATTGTGTGATGTGTAATCATACATCTCTGAAAGCTTAGCCTCGCCCTCACTAAAATATTGATCGTAATTGAGACTGCGATTGTCAGACGGTATTCGGTAATAATTTCCCATGTCGATAGCCTTGGACATCTCTTCTCTTGATATCAATGACTCGTATAGTTTTTCACCATGCCGAGTTCCAATAATATTGATCAAACCCGTATGATTAAAGATTTCCTTAAGAGATTGAGCAAGATCTGCGACGGTTGCGGCAGGAGATTTTTGTACAAATATATCCCCCTGATTGCCATGTTCGAAGGCATGGAGTACCAAGTTGACCGACTCTTCTAATGACATAAGGAATCTTGTCATGTTGGGATCTGTCACTGTAATCGATTTCCCACTTTTAATTTGAGACACGAACAAAGGTATAACTGAACCCCTTGATGCCATGACATTACCGTATCTTGTCGCGCAAAGAATAGATTCATTTATATTTTGTGACCGAGCTTTTGCTGTCATTAATTTTTCTGCCATGGCCTTTGATATTCCCATGGCATTGATTGGATACACTGCTTTGTCTGTACTTAATATAATTAGTCGTTTAACACCATTGGCTGTTGCAGCATTCATAACGTTTTCCGTACCATTGACATTGGTTCGGAAAGCCTCCATTGGATAAAACTCACATGATGGCACCTGCTTCAATGCTGCCGCATGAAAAATATAATCAACACCCTTCGTTGAGTGCAATAGACTTTCATGTGATCTCACGTCACCCAAGTAAAATTTTAATTTTTTATTATTGTATTTCAATCTCATTTCTTCTTGTTTTTTTTCATCGCGGCTAAATATTCTAATTTCATCTACATCAGTAGCCAGAAATCGATTCAAAACAGCTTGACCGAAAGATCCAGTCCCACCGGTAATCATAAGTATTTTGTTTTTGAACATTTAAATCTCAATATCGGTTGGATAATTTATGATGGTACATTGAAGAAACCATATCTTCCCAGCTATTTGCCTTGTATTTTGTCTTTGTATGAAATTTTTCTGAGTTCAAAGATCTATTAATCTCAAATGATTCGTCCTTGATGATTTTAATGTTTATACCGTATACATTTGAAAATATTTTCAATAAATCATACTTGTTAATTTCATCGCCACCAACATGATAAATTCCAAACATTTCTTTGTTAGGCAATACATACTCAGCTAAGACCCTAGCAAATTCCGTATTCGTCAAACCAGAAAAATATGCATTCGAATAACCTTTGCAAGATTTCGTTTGAGCCAGAAACCACTCCAACAATCCATATTCAGTCATATATTCATGACCAACTGTAGAAGTTCTCAATGTAACTGTGTTATCTCGGTTTAATTCGCCTAAATACTTTGATTTCCCATACATATCTATTGCATCTAATTTCGCATCTTCAGTATATTGTCCACCTTCTCCCGAAAAAACACAATCAGTACTGATATGAATGACTTTGGCTCCAATCAAAGAACTCAAGTCTGCAAGTTTGTGAGGGAACAAAGCGTTAATGGGCAGTGAAATTTGAGGATCATCAGAACCAATGTGGTGTTTCGTAAGTCCAACGCAATTGATCACTACCTCCGGCTTTAAATCGAACAATAATTTTGTAAGTATATTAGTCTTCAACACCTCCTCTGCATAGACAATTTTTTTTGCTTCTTGATGAGAAAACATCTTAAGAAAATTTTTATTTCTGATTGATCCCCAAACATTAAAGTCTTTGTATGTTCCTAATACTCGAAACATTGCACTTCCAATCATCCCACTCGCACCTAAAATCAATATTTTCATTTTAATTTTTTTTAATTATATTTTCAAATTCTGAAATCAATATTTCTATCAGCTTTTCGTGCTTGAAATTTATTTCATAATAATCTCGTCCATTTTTACCATAAATGGCTCTTTCGCTTCTCGGCAATTGGTATAAATTCAGAATAGCTTCAGACAATCCTTTCGAGTCACCTGCAGACACTACAATTCCAGCCTTCGCTTCATTAACCACCCTTGCCCCCTCACCATTTAGACATGCGAGTATTGGTCGCCCCACAGCAAGGTATGCTTGTATTTTGTTGGGTATTGTTTTTGCGAATATCGGCTCATCACTTAAGGTGACCAATAATGCGCTGGCGTTAGACAATAGCTGCGGCATACTTTCAACTGGATGACGTCCCTTTATTACGATCCCTTTAAGGTTATATTGATTTTTTTGCTCTGTCAGCCATTCTAAACGACTGCCGCTACCATATATAACGAATTTAATATTGTCAATCGCGGATAGGATTTTGGCAGCACCAATAATTACATCAATTCCTTGACCTATACCTACATTTCCCGCAAATACAACATTAAAGGTGTCATCATTTTTTTGCTCTTCTTCAACATCGATTTGATTATTTAACGAATAGTTATAAAATGATGGATCAACAGAATTGGGATAATATTTTATATCCTTTTCAATAGTCATTTTTTTTACTTCATCAATGAAAGCATGTGATTGGACTAATATCAAATCCATCGATTTATATATCCATTTAACAATGTGCCCAACCATTGCTATCAACAATCCATTTTGAATACTTTTGGTGGCGACCAAGCTTTCTGGCCATAAATCCTGTACCCATAAAATTATTTGTACGCCTTTTAGTTTAGATATAAATATTCCCGGTATTGAAAGTAAAATCGGCGACAATCCATAAACAAATACCAAGTCGTATTTATTTTTTCGCACCATCCACCCGCCTTGTATCATTCCAAAAAAAATAAAGGAAAAATAATTTAATGCGAGATTTAACTTGCTCTTGTTACCCCTTGGAATTAATGGGACTCTGTATATAATGGAACCAAACTTATGCTCTATTTGACAATTCCATACTCTATAACCATTGAAAATCTTGCCGTCTGGATAGTTTGGTTTACCCGTTAATACATCTACTTCTATGCCATTTTCGACCAATGAAGAAACAACATCATTTATCCGGAATGATTCAGGCCAAAAATACTGAGTAACAACCAGAACTTTCACAGTTATTTTAAATATTCTTTAATTAATTTTACAATTTTGCGGCTAGCATTTCCGTTTCCATAAGGATTTATAGACAAAGACATTTTTTCGTATGTTTCATTATTATTAATTAATTCACTCACCGCATTTATAATTTTACTTTGATTCGATCCAATGATACTTACAGTGCCCGCATCTACCGCCTCAGGCCTTTCTGTTGAGTCACGCATCAAAAGTACTGGTTTTCCAAAACTAGGTGCCTCCTCTTGAATTCCACCACTGTCAGTCAGTACCAAGAAACAATATTTTAATAAATATATGAATGATTCATAGTCCAATGGATTTATCAAGAAAATATTTTCGATATTTTGAAGTTTCTCATACGCGGAAACTCGTGCTTTGGGGTTTAAATGAACTGGATACACAAACATCATTTTTTTATATCCTTTAGCTAATTCATATATCGCATTGGTTATGTTTACAAACCCAGCCCCATAATTTTCTCTCCTGTGCCCCGTAATTAAAATAAACTTTGTCTTTTCTATTTCAAAACTCAGCTCTTCAGACAATGCTTTAACAACTCTCAGTTTTCTTTCCAACTCAAAATCCAATTGTTCACTTGTCCACATCAAGGCATCAATGACGGTGTTGCCTGTCACATAGACCACATCCTTCGGAATCCCTTCCTTGATTAAATTGTTCCTGGCTGTTTCAGTTGGTGAAAAATGGATATTTGCTATTTTGGAAGTCACTACTCGATTAAATTCCTCTGGAAATGGAGATAGCATATTATGCGTTCTTAAACCAGCTTCAACATGCCCCACCTTTATTCCCGCATAGAATGCAGCCAAAGCTGCCGACATAGATGTTGTCGTATCACCATGAACCAAAATCAAGTCTGGTTTTATTTCATCAAATACACCTTTTAACTTTAAAAGTATCGATGATGTTAAACTAGACAAGTCCTGTCCACTTTTCATTAAGTTTAGATCAATATCTGGAGTTATTTTAAAGTGTTTTAATACTTGGTCGAGCATTTCCCTGTGCTGCGCTGTTACGCAAGCAAATACCTGCAACTCATTTGCTTCTTTTTTTAGTTCATGATAGAGAGGCGCCATCTTGATCGCCTCAGGTCTAGTCCCAAATATTAAAAGAATCTTTTTCGATTTCATTGCTTTGCGAGCATTGTATATATTTCCAAACCTTTTTTTGTCACACTTGAATAACTTAAATTTGCGTCATTATATTTTAATATTTTCTTCGATATTTCCTTGAGTATTTCTTTGTTTTTAGCGATTTGATTTAAAATTTTAGCTATTTCTTTCGCATCAGTATAACTCGCAGTAAAACACAATTCTTTTTCTCGCAATTCCTCTGACATTTGTACTTCACTATTTACGAGTAGTGGGCATCCAATCATCATTGCGTCGTATATCTTCTGGGGTAACGCATATCTATTTATCAAAATATCTGGGTCATATAAAGCTAAATTTATATCAATTTCACTCATCCTACGTAATGTTTCATTTCGTGAGCCATGACGAAAGTATTGTACTTTTTCATTTTTAATTACTCTCTGTATTGATTGATCGTCACCAGAACCCATCAATATGAACTTTACATTTTGGTCCGTATTTAAAATGATATCTTCCAAAATACCAAGGCCTCTACTTTTTACCAACCAACCGCAAAGCATCACCTTCAGATCGTTACTTGAACTACCGACCCAAAGTGGCACATAATTATCATTCAATATATTAGGTAGATATTCTATTTTTTTTAATTTAGGCGATCCAAGAATTTCATATCGGATTTTTGAAGGGAATATGCACACCTCCGCCATCTTTTCATACGCCTTACCCTCTATCCATCTTATTAGTAAAAAAATACCCCTCGGCATTTTATATCTCGCTGAAAAATTATCATTAACCAATACAAATATTTTATTTCCTTTAAGTTTTATAACTCCCGCAGCAATCACCCCAGTCAGATCTACTGCCAATATTTTACCTTTCCTTTTTTCTATTATTTTTGTCGCGTAATAAATATATTTAATCATGCTTAATACATATTTATATATCCCATCTGTTGAAAATACAAAGTTCATTCTTATGACTTCATATTGACTGTAACTTATTAAATCATGCGATTGTTTTCTAAACGGAAATACAAATATTGGCTGTAATCCTGCTTGCTTTGCGAATGATGCATGACCCAAGATTACATTATTAGGTTCATCAGATGTAAGCAAAAAAAATATTTTTTTCTCGTTCTGGCTTGTATTCATTTGAATTTCAATATTTTAAATAGATGTCCTAACGCTCTGAATATATAAAATAATACCATATGATTTTCGCTATACCCATTCCTCAATAAAGCATCGGCATATTCACCCATTCCAGTATATTTATTGATTTCCGACATTCCCCCTGTGCGCATGTATACGTGATTTGATATTTTCTGAAATTTAATTTTATGGAAAATACATCTTAATAACCAATCGGTGTCAATAGCTACTCTTATTTTTTCATTAAAAGGACCAATCAGATCATATGCTTGTCGGTTAATAATCACTGATGTATGCATGAATCCAAATCCATTTAAAAGTCCTATTTTAGATCTTTTTTTACCGATGACCTGCTTAAAAATATTTCCTGAGTCATCAATCATTGTTACATTTCCATATCCAATGATTGGCACTCGCGAACCTCCAATTTCTACTATTACTTTTTTAAGCACATTGATTCCATAGAAATCATCTGAATTTAACATCCCTATCAATTCACCTCTTGCAATGTTCACTCCTTTGTTCCAAGCCTCTGCTATGCCAGAATCCTTACCTTGAATTATTTTTATTTTATCACTATTAAATTCATTAATTATTTCTACGGTTCTGTCTTTAGATCCCCCATCCACAACTATTATTTCTAATGCTTCAATTCCTTGGTCTATTATACTTTCTATAGCCTGTTGAACAAATTTTTCCGAGTTAAGTGTTGCCATGATGATTGATATATTTATCTTCATCTGTATTCGCCTTTTATAGCGCCATCTATTTTAACTGGTTCACTTAGATTCACCATATACATTGCACCATTTTCCTTGGTCTTTATTTCTCTCAATAATCCCTTATATTTAATGCTTGCTTCTTTTGCTACATTTAGATTTCTTGTGAATACATTTGCATCATTAATCGTACTATTTTCTAAGTCATAACTTCCGACGATCATTGACGCTTTTCCATACCTTTCAGTTCGTACGATAGCGATACCAATATTATCTTTTTTTAAATCCATATTCGTTCGATCTAACTCATTTACTTTTATATAAACTATTTCTTTTATATTATTTCCAATACTTTTTTGAAATTTTTCCTCATCTTGCATTATTTTTTCATTGAGTATCAGCGTTGTGTAATTAAAGTTTATATTGATATTTTTATCCGTTAACACCTCCATCGCAACTCTTTTGGCCCCATCGATTTTATTACTTTGATGCAAAACCATCACGTTGAAAACAAATGTTAATATACAAAATCCTACTAGTATCTTTCCAACTTCATATCGGCGAATCAGATAATACACCACCATAACATATCCAAAGTTTTGCATGTAGCTGACCAGATATGTCAATCCAAACTCCAACTCCTTTTGGTATCTTTCTGAGAGAGCTATTGAAAATGCAGAACAAATCCAGATCAATGCTCCGTACTTCACTAATCGAAAATCGTTTGAGCGTCCCTCCATTATTCTTTCGCTTTTCATAATTGAGATTGTTACAGCTCCCATAAAAACAACATAAATTCCCCAAACTATCATCCCATTTATATCCATTTTTTGTGATGCTATGTAGCCCACGTACGTCAAAGGCAATGATCCAAACGCCTCTATTATTGTTGTGCCAATTATATTTTCGATGGACAAACTTAGGCTCGTGCCTGAATAAATTTCCTGGTTTAGATTTTTAATATAAACATACATAGCTAAATATATTGCTAGCATCGTTACGCCACTTGCACATGCTATGAGGCATTTTCTATGATTCAGTTTATGATTTTCATATAAATAATAAACAGTTACTGGCACCATAAATACAGTCATCTCATATAACAATAATTGGGACATTAAAGTAATTAACCATTTAATCCCACTTAATTTATTATCCTCATTAAGATATCGCTTTAAATATATCATCCCCTCAAATTGAGCAATTGCCAATATTTGCATTAATCCAAAATACGACACAATTGGATCACTGTAGGTTACTCGAAACTGGATTGTCGTCAAGAATATCAACAACATCGTTCCTTCAATTTTTATATTAAAGTAACTCTGGATCCACCTTCCAAAAGATTTATAAGCCAGAATATTTAATAAAATTTGTATCCCATGGTATATCCATGCATTATCATAATCAAATATTTTAAAAAATGTGCTATATAATACAATATGCAATGGGAAAAATCTTTGCATACTTGATACATCGTTATAAATTAATTCTAAGCTACTCCATAATCCTCTTTCAATTTGCAAAATATGCTGCAACACATGCTGTCGATCATCTGCCGTGTACCCGTAAAAAAGAAGCGGTGATAGAAATAGACATATGACTACTATCTGCTCATTTGATATTAGCTTATGACTCATCGAGTTTCACTAGAATTATTTTACTTTTTCCACTATCTAATAATCATTTATAGGTATAGTTTACATGCATCATATACGTTACTACTGGGCATATGCACACAACCATCGCTATACCAATCAAATAATGATTTCCATATATATCGTTAAAATATGCTACCAACATGGCCAATAACAATCCTATTGCAGATACGACAATATAGCGTTGAATGATTTTTCCAGTTAATTCTTGCCTAAAACTCCAAGCCGTATTTACCGACAAATTAAATATTGTTGAAACCAGGTACGCAACTCCATTCGCAATCTCAATTCCACACACTTTAAAACTCATTAAAAGTACCACAATACCCAAATGGATCCCTGTAGTAAAACCACCCGCAAGTATGAATTTTGAAATTCTCGCATATTTCATCTAAATCTTACTAATCACGCACATCAAAGATAAACCATAAGGAAGGCTTACCTTTTTAATCGCAATCCATTCACTTTTAAATATTTGACTTAAGATTTTATTAGTTAATACATTCATTTTTTTCAAATTCTTTATCTTTTCTTCACGCTGTATGTATTTTTCATATAATCGAACTACTAATGCTATTGGGAATAGCAGTGTATTAAAGTGTGTAATTTGCTTTACTTCGTAACCAGAACTTAAGACCAAGTCTAATAGTTCTTTTTTGTAATAACGTCTTTTGTGGTGTAGGTGTTCATCATGTTTTCCATATAGCCACGGATAAGCAGGAACAGTTAAGATAACTCTCCCATCATCTTTCAAGTATGTTTTAATTTTTTTCAACGCCTCTTGATGCATTTCGATATGCTCCAAAACGTCAAACAGGCATATTAAATCAAATTTATCGCCAAAAGTCGGCATTGCATTCGGAAGGCTTCCTTCGTATATATCTGTATTTTTTTGATTTTTTCTTTTCGCCATTTTAACTGCATTTGAACTCATATCAACAGCAGTTAAATTTCCATATGAACCCAACATGCAAAGATTTCCACCCGTTCCACACCCTATTTCCAGTATCTTGCAATCTTTTTCCAATTTCATGTCTGATATTATTTTACTCAATATCCCTCTTCTTCCAACATACCACCAATGATCTCTTTCAACCTCATTCATCTCATCGTATGCCAATGGATTCACTTTGATACTCCATGTCTTTTTCTTATTACATATATCGGTCTACTTTTCGTCTCCATGTATATTCTTCCAATATATTCCCCTAGCACCCCTACACTTAACATTTGCAAACTACTTATAAATAAAAATATCACAATTAACGACGCATACCCAGGAACATCTACGCCATACACCATAGTTCTTATTGATATAAACAAAGCATATAGCACGGAAACAATTGCACCAAGCCCTCCTATGTATGTCCATAACCGTAGTGGGATGGTGCTAAAACTGGTAAATCCTTCGAGCGCCAAGTTCCACAACTTCCATCCACTAAATTTTGAATCACCCTCTCGCCTACTCGCTCTTACATATTCAATTGTTTCTGTTTTAAAACCGACCCAAGCAAAGATACCCTTCATAAATCTTTGCCTCTCCCTTAATTCATTGATTGATTCGACAACCATCTTATCCATCAAACGAAAATCTCCGACATTATCTGGTATATTAATGTTTGCTAATTTATTGTGTACTTTATAAAAAAATTCTGCTGACTTTCTTTTAAATATGGTATCTTCACTTCTATCTACCCTTTTCGCCAGAACGACTTCTGCCCCCTTCTCCCATTTCTCAATCATTCCTGCGATTAATTCTGGCGGATCTTGTAAATCACAATCGATGGGTATCACTGCATCTCCGCTGGAATGATCAATTCCAGCCGTAATGGCAGCCTCTTTCCCAAAATTTCTTGAAAGCTCTATCACTTTAAATCTACTATCTCTCGTTACGACCTCTTTCAATATTTGCAATGTATTGTCATTGCTACCATCTTCTATGCAGATGACCTCAAAAAGATATCCGGGGTTTTGGTTCAATACTTTAGATATTTCCAGATAGAAATTTTCTATATTGTCTTCCTCATTATAACAAGGAACGATAATTGAAATGCTTTTCATTAAACACCCATTATTATTAGCTTATCAATCACGGTTTCGATATTTTTCGTTATTTTCAAATCGAGTTCATATGAGCAATACATTCTAGAACTGCGCTAGACAGATTCGATTATATTATCCATCTCAATTATGTGAGCTAATCTCGGTAGTAATGCAGCTATTTTGCATGGCGAGCGATTCACTCACACATCATCTCACTTTGTCGCCAAATCTATGAGTTAATATTGTTATTGCCACGCTACATTGGGCAATAACTATTTGAGTCGATGGCGCTAGTTAATCTAGCCATGTCAAACGCGAAACCACCTAGGGGAATGCTACCGCGGACTTAAAAGTCCAGACCTACTGTGTTGCTCCATTTTTTGTGGGCGGCAAACAAAGTAAAGCTTGGTGGCCTGGGGCGGAATCGAACCACCGACACAAGGATTTTCAATCCTCTGCTCTACCGACTGAGCTACCGGGCCATCGGCGAAATTGTAGCACCATCGTTGCCCGCCAGCATGCGTCCCCGCATGGCTTTGGGGTCAAAACATCACCCGTCCAAACCTGGCAAGAGTTGCTTTTTCGCACCGAACATTTCCGACGCTTTGTCCATAGCAAGCGCTGACGCATGTGGTTGACACGTGTCTCATCGCTCAGATAATTATGGGATGCTAATCACCCGTTTTTATTCGATCTCCGTGGAGAAAACC
>Ga0209768_10001295_pt1 | contig 16143 bp, 19 predicted proteins | sample LauGreSBDMM110SD_3_FD_187564 | JGI IMG/M metagenome (GOLD analysis project Ga0209768, IMG submission 187564) | Freshwater lake microbial communities from Lake Michigan, USA - Sp13.BD.MM110.SD (SPAdes) (version 2) | ecosystem: Environmental > Aquatic > Freshwater > Lake | place: Lake Michigan... | reverse complement strand
GTTAAGGCACTGGATTTTGATTCCAGCATTCCAAGGTTCGAATCCTTGTTCCCCTGCCATTAATAGAAGCGCGAAACATCCAGTCAGGCCGCACGCTCCTAGCGAGCGAGCGGCTTTTGATCTTTTAACCTATCGCATCCTGAGGTCCTATGGTCCACGAAAACCTAATGGTTTTTACCGGCAGTGCTAATCCGGAGCTGGCTGCGGGCGTGGTTGGTCAGCTTGGTATCGCATTGGGCAAAGCGGTGGTATCGCGCTTCTCTGATGGTGAAATCGTGGTTGAGATTAATGAGAATGTGCGCGGCAAAGATGTCTTTGTGTTGCAATCGACTTGTGCGCCAACCAATGACCATTTAATGGAAATCATGCTGATGGTGGATGCTTTGAAGCGCGCATCAGCAGGCCGTATTACCGCTGCGATTCCTTATTACGGCTACTCCAGACAAGATCGCCGCCCTCGCTCAGCGCGTGTTGCGATCTCAGCCAAAGTGGTCGCTAATATGTTGCAAGAAGCTGGTGTAGAACGTGTGTTGATTATGGATTTGCATGCAGATCAAATTCAGGGATTCTTCGATATCCCAGTTGATAACATTTACGCTTCACCGATTTTGCTGACTGATTTAGTTGAGAAGAATTACGATGATTTACTCGTCGTTTCTCCTGATGTGGGCGGTGTGGTTCGTGCAAGAGCTTTAGCGAAACGTTTAAATTGTGACTTAGCGATTATTGACAAACGTCGCCCCAAAGCGAATGTGTCTGAAGTCATGAATATTATTGGTGAAGTAGAAGGACGTAATTGCGTCATCATGGATGACATGGTGGATACAGCAGGCACACTCACCAAAGCAGCAGAAGTATTGAAAGAGCGTGGCGCAAAGAAAGTGGTGGCATATTGCACGCATGCTGTGCTTTCAGGTCCGGCTGTTGATCGTATACAGAATTCGCCATTAGATGAATTAGTTGTCACGGATACGATTCCTCTTACCGCGCAAGCAAAAGCGTGCGGCAAGATCAGACAATTAACCTGTGCGTCCTTACTGGCTGAAACCTTTAAGCGCATTAGTCAGGGCAATTCAGTGATGTCTTTATTCGCTGAGGATGAAGCAGGTAATTAATTTTTTTGTAAACAGAATGTGAGTGCAGTGTGATGCTGTACTCGAATCTTCATCCTCTGGTCGCGGGGGATGACAATCTCGGGATACCCATCCCAATTTAGGAGTTAAACATGAAAGTTGTTGCTTTTCCACGTACTGAGCAGGGGTCCGGAGCGAGCCGCCGCCTGCGCAAAGCGGGTCATACGCCAGGTATTATTTATGGCGGTCCTGCTGCACCAGTGAATATCTCTCTTGATCACAACGCGCTTTATCATGCGTTGAAAAAAGAAGCTTTTCATTCCTCCATTCTCGACATGGATGTAAACGGTAAAGTTGAAAAAGTATTGCTGCGTGATTTTCAAGTTCACGCTTATAAACAATTAGTTTTGCATGCTGATTTTCAACGTGTTGATGAAAACCAAAAGATTCACGTTAAAGTGCCTCTGCATTTCATTCACGCTGATGTATCACCTGCTGTGAAATTAGGTGCCGGCATTATTAGCCATGTGATGACAGATTTAGACATTAGCTGCTTGCCTAAAGATTTGCCTGAATTCATCGAAGTTGATTTATCTAAGATGGAATTAGGCACCTCATTGCATTTAGCTGATTTAAAACTGCCTGCTGGTGTTTCTGCAGTTCATTCTAAAGACAATCCAACCATTGCTACTGCATCAGTACCTGGTGGTGGTAAGGCTGATGCTGCACCTGCTGCTGAAGCTGCGCCAGCACCTGAAGAGAAAAAATAATTCTGCTTTTTATTTACAGAATAATCAGCCCGCTCTGTTTGAGCGGGCTTTTTTTTATTTGTTTTAATCAGCTCTCTGCATTGACCATCAGATCTTAAATATTCAGTCCTCTCTAAATGACGGATAATACTTTTTATTCCATTCATCTGTTTTCTTATGTCCATACGCTTAATCGTCGGCCTCGGTAATCCCGGTAGTGAATACGAATTGACTCGACATAATGCTGGCTTCTGGCTCGTTGATCGTCTAGCAAGCTCTGGCTTACAACGTGAAGCGCGCTTTCAAGGGCTGGCAAAAAAATCTCGCATCGCAGATGAAGAAGTATGGCTACTCGAGCCGCAAACTTTTATGAATCGCTCCGGCCTATCTGTGGGTGCGTTGAGTCGCTTTTATAAAATCGAACCCGCTGAAATTCTTGTAGTACACGATGAGTTAGATCTCCCACCGGGATCAACCAAGTTAAAAAAAGGGGGATCATCGGGTGGACATAATGGTCTCAAAGATATTACTGCAGCACTGGGCACGCAAGAATATTGGCGTCTACGTCTGGGTATAGGTCATCCACGCGAATTACAACTACAGCAAGTGGTAGCTGATTTCGTGCTGCATAGACCACGTAAAGAAGAACAAGCATTGATTGATGAAGCCATAGACAAAAGCCTGTCTGTCATTCCCTTGCTATGTCAGGGCTTGTTTGAAAAAGCAATGCTAGAGCTACACACACGTTAGTCCACTATTCGCACAGAGTGCTTATAAATAACCCTGCCTAGATATTTGTAGATGTGTTCACAGCCCCTTAACCCACTGCGCTGCCAGAGTTTTGTTTTAAGTTAGCGCAGCATCAATCAAAAAGATTCACGATCTTTTATTATTATCAAAAAAATATTAATTAAGGCATTACTTTTTTGATAACCTCTGACGTATAATCCCGCCACACGCAAGAAAATGGCCTCTTGGCTGGTTGATTTTTTGAAAACTTTCAATGACGGGGAATACTGATGAGCACTTACAAAGAACTGCAAGGTCAAATTGAAAAACTCCAACATGAAGCGGAAAACGCTAGAAAAAATGAATTAATAAACGCAATTAATGATATTCAAATCAAAATGAAGGAATTTGGGATTTCTGCGGATGATCTCGGTATCACTGGTCGCAAAAGAGTAGGTAAATCAACTCGTAAACCAGTCGCACCTAAATATAAAAATAATACGACCGGAGAAACATGGAGTGGTCGCGGCAAACCACCAAAATGGATGGCAGGTCACGATAAGTCACAATACTTAATCAAATAAATCTGATTGATTTTCATAAAAACAGCTGCTTGTCGCATAACAAGCAGCTGTTTTTTATTAGCGTAAAAAACCACGCGTCAAACCTAACAATAAAATCCGCGCATCTAACCAAAATCCGCGCTGCTCTAAATACCGTTTTGCATAATCTAATCGTATTGGTAATACCTGCTCAACATAGGCCTGCTCGAGTTCATCACCTTCTAAGCCAGCTAACATACGTTTTTCATCGGTAAATTCTATCGTTGCTAAATCGGCCAGACCGGGTTTGACTGACAAAATAAGCTTTCTATCCGCAGTCGGATAACAACCTACATAGCGCGGCAATTCGGCACGCGGCCCTACCAAACTTAAATCACCACGCAACACATTAATCAGCAAAGGCCATTGCGCAATGCCTAAGCGACGCAACACACCGCCTATACGCGTTACCTGCTCGCCATGACAGCCGCCCACCATTTCCATCGCATCTGGATCGCTTTTTGCCGTGTGAAATTCAAACACCTTCACCATACGACCATTGCGCCCAACACGATGGGGTCGCGCTAATACGGGACCACGCGATTCCAACCAAATCAAGCTGGCAATCAAGAGCGCTAACGGTATCAAACACAGTAAGGCTAGTAAGGAGAAAACCACATCAACACTTCGTTTCATAAACACCTACTCCTACAGATAATCAACATACTAAAACTGACAAAGAATGATGCAGTTATTCGGTCAAGTCCTGCAGCCCATCGCCACTGCGAATACGAGCATCACCAAGAGTACAATACGGCTTTTATTTTCTTGCGTGTGCAGACTAGTTTTCAGCACAGGTAAACACTCTTTTAAGCAGATCATCTCATGAGTCTTCAATGCGGCATCGTTGGCCTACCTAACGTAGGCAAATCTACTCTTTTTAATGCGCTCACTAAAGCCGGTATACCAGCAGAAAACTATCCATTCTGCACGATAGAACCGAATGTCGGTGTAGTGGAAGTGCCCGATCCGCGTTTAGGTCAGTTAGCAGAGATCGTCAAACCAGAGCGCGTTTTAGCAGCAACCGTTGAATTCGTCGATATCGCTGGCCTAGTCGCAGGCGCTTCTAAAGGCGAAGGCTTGGGCAATCAATTCTTGGCCCACATCCGTGAAACTGATGCCATCGTTAATGTCGTGCGCTGTTTTGAAGATGCAAATGTGATTCATGTGGCAGGCAAAGTCAGTCCGCTCGATGATATCGCTGTCATTCAAACTGAACTCGCGTTAGCAGATATGGGTACGGTAGAAAAAGCCATATACAGAGAAACCAAAAAAGCACGCTCCGGAGATAAAGATGCAGCTGCACTGGTCAGCTTGATGGAGAAGGTAATGACTGGTCTGAATGATGCGATTCCCGTGCGCGCTATGGGTTTCGATAAAGATCAGCTTGCTATGCTCAAGCCACTCTGTTTGATTACGGCTAAACCCGCTATGTATGTCGCCAATGTGTCAGACACTGGGTTTACCAACAATCCCTTGCTCGACACCTTAACTAATTATGCAAAAACACAAAACGCACCTATCGTTGCGATTTGTGCTTCCATAGAATCAGAAATCGCTGATCTTGAAGACACAGATAAAGAAGCTTTTTTAACCGATATGGGCATGCAAGAACCGGGCTTAAATCGTTTAATCCGTGCTGCTTTTTCTTTGCTTGGCTTGCAAACTTATTTCACTGCTGGTGTAAAAGAAGTCCGTGCATGGACTATTCATACGGGTGACACTGCACCGCAAGCAGCTGGTGTGATTCACACCGATTTCGAACGCGGTTTTATTCGCGCACAAACCATAGCCTTTGATGATTTTATATCTCACAAAGGCGAGCAAGGCGCAAAAGAAGCCGGCAAGATGCGTGCTGAAGGAAAAGAGTACATCGTGAAAGATGGCGATGTATTGAACTTCTTGTTTAACGTGTAGTTCTACGACGATAAACAACTTAACTCTGAGGTGTTTTTAATTTCTCGTATTTAGCCATCAACTGTTCTTTGCTTTCATGCCAATCGGGATCGAGTGGTATGCAAGCAACCGGACAAACTTGTTGACACTGTGGCTCATTGAAATGCCCTACGCATTCGGTGCATTTATTCGGATCGATCTGATAGATCTCTTGGCCCATGAAGATGGCTTCATTCGGACACTCAGGTTCGCACACATCGCAATTGATGCAGTCTTGTGTGATTTTTAATGCCACGATTGCAAATCCAATTATTCTTTCGCTTTAATTTTCTGTAACAACCATTTCTCAACTGAGGGAAATACAAACTTAGAGACATCGCCACCTAAGATTGCAATCTCGCGCACTATGGTTCCAGAGATGAATTGATATTGATCGGAAGGTGTTAAGAATAAAGTTTCTACATCAGGCAGCAAATAACGATTCATCCCTGCCATTTGGAATTCATATTCAAAATCCGAAACTGCACGCAAGCCACGCACAATCACTCGTGCATCATGGCGTCGCACAAAGTCTTTTAATAAACCTGAAAAACTTTCTACATGCACGTTAGGATAATGACCTAATACTTCATGCGCGATTTCCATCCGCTCATCCAGTGAGAAAAACGGACTTTTAGCTTTGCTGTCTGCAACGCCCACCACCAATTTATCAAACAACCCAGAGGCTCTTCTTACTAAATCTTCATGACCACGAGTAAGAGGATCAAATGTTCCGGGGTAAACGGCTGTCAGCATGTGTGTCCTCATAATTTTCAGAGCACCCAACTGGTTGGGTAGCTCTCTACGGACGAGAATTATGCACTAATTTCAGGGCACAACCGCTGCTGTTAACAAAGCATAATGTACCGCGCCTGCCTTCCCTGAGCGCACCACCGCCCAACCATTAAGCCAATCAGGCAAAGGCAGGTCGGTAAAAGCTTCTGCATATTCAGCATAAACCAAACCACCGACTGCCAAGCGCGCTTTACACAAAGCCAACATGCTAGGCAACATCTGTAATTGGTAAGGCGGATCCAAAAAGATGAGATCAAACTGATCCTGCATAACCGACAGCAGCCTATGTGCATCGCCAGCCATGATCGTCATTTGACTTGCTTGTAGCTTTGTTTGATTTGCCTTTAGCTGCGCAATCGCTGCCGGATGCGATTCCACCAACACCGCGCGTGCCGCACCGCGACTCATCGCCTCAAAGCCAAATGCGCCAGATCCCGCAAACAAATCTAAGCACGACAACTGAGACCAGTTTGCTCGCTTGAGATGTTCTAACCAATTGAATACGGTTTCACGCACACGATCTGGGGTAGGACGCAGACCTTCAATCTCAGGAACAGGTAAGGGCGTACGCTTCCATAAGCCACCTATGATGCGAACTTGACGTGGTAACTGCCTAGATCGATTTTTCATCTGTAGGCATGCTTAAATTAATTATTGGCTCCACCCACGACTACGGTCACTATTTTGTCCATTGCAAGCTTGCGATTAAAAGCAGCACGCACATCAGCTAATGTCACCTTCGCTACTTGCGTAGTCCATGTATCTAAATAATCGAGCGGCATTTGGTAATAACCAATGACGGCGATGTTGTCTAAGATTTTGCGATTATTATCAATCCGCAGTGCAAACCCACCAATCAAATTATCTTTTGCTGCTTTTAATTCTGCTTCGGTTGGTCCCGTTTGTAAGTAGGAAGCAATTTGTTCACGCACGACTTTTAATGCTTCATCTGCTTGATCTTTACGTGTTTGCAATCCAGCTTGATAAGGACCTGGCTGCTCCATCGCATTGAAGTAACTATAAACACTGTATGCCAAGCCACGTTTTACACGCACCTCTTTGGTTAATCTTGAAACAAAACCACCACCACCCAGAATGTAATTACCGACAGTGAGTGCGAATACATCAGCATCACCACGCTGCAATGCAGGCATACCTATCACTATATGCGCTTGCGAAGCAGGATGCGGTATACGTTGTTCTACAGCCTGTGGCGTGACAACCGGTGTAATGGAAGGCAAGGAACCGCCTTGCGGTAAACGCGCAGTGAGTTGACGTGCTATCTCATCGGCTTGTGCGCGACTGATGTCACCAATCATTGCTATCACAGCCCGATTCGCTACATAGTGCGTAGCATGAAATTGCAGCAGATCTTCACGCGTTATCGCTGACACACTTTGTACTGTTGATTCATTGGCATAAGGATGGTCTCCATATGCTAAACGCCAAAATGCTTTATCTGCGATGGATTCTGGTTTGGTTTCCGCTTCTTTAATACTAGAAATCGACCGTGCTTTATCACGCGCTAGAAAATCCTCTGGCATGCTGGGATGTGCCAACAAACGTGCTATGAGCAAAATAGCTTGCTCTCTTTCAGTGGCTGATGAGAGTGACCGCACAGACAAACCACTTCGATCTACCCCAGGCCCGCCACCACGTTGAGCAGCAATATCGGCAATGGCATCAGAAATCTGCGCTTCTGTTAGCGCAGACTCATCAACACCACTAGGCAATTTAGCAGCACGCACACCTCGACCTAACATGCTATTTGTGAGAGCAGCAACACCGGATTTACCTTTAGGATCACGCCTTGACCCAGCATCAAATTCCACGCTCAGATCTAGCATAGGAATACTGTGATTCTCTACAAAATAAACACGCGCACCATTTTCTAATGTCCAGTGTTGAATATTCAATGCTGCTTGTGCAGTAGTTGAGACCAACAACACCAACATGATCAATAAATGTTTGAACATGACTAATAATCCTTGTTATAAATTAATGCGCACAGAATTAATGACGCAATCCTGCTGGGCTAGGTGCTTTTTTCTGACTTGCATCGACTGGTAAAGGTACGAGTGACGCAACCGTGAGTTGATCATCAGTGAAATATTTTTTAGCGACTGCTTGCACTTGTTCTGGCGTTACAGCAGCGAGTTTTTCTATGATGCGATCTGTTAATTTATAAGAAATACCTGCCATCTCCATGCCACCGATTTCCATAGCCTGACCGAAAACAGAATCGCGTTTATAAACTTGGCTAGCAATTAGTTGACGTTTCACGCGATTTAACTCTGAAGCTGACACACCCTCTTTCGCGATACGCGTGACTTCGTCGCGCAAATGCTTCTCGAGTTGTTCTGTTGTTGTACCTTGTGCTGGCACACCCATCAACATAAACAAGCTAGGTCCCCGTGCGGTATTGTCATAGCTAGATCCTGCTGAAGTAGCGACTCTATCAGTACGTACTAATTTTGCAGGTAAGCGTGCATTGTCATAACCATCTAGCACTGCAGACAACACATCGAGCGCATGTGCGTCATCATCTTTTTCTACATCACGCAAAGTGGGTGCTTTAAAAGCAAGTACGAGATAAGGATTTTCTGCCGGCGCTTCTACCACCACACGACGTATGCCTATTTGTTGCGGTTCATTTTGTGGTTTGGTTTTAGGTAGTGTTTTAACAGGGATTTTGCCAAAATATTTTTCAGCTAAAACAAACACCTGCTTAGCATCTACATCGCCTGTTACCACCATGGTTGCATTGTTAGGTGCGTACCATCGCTCATACCAAGCTAAGGCATCTACTGCTGTCATATTTTTCAAATCATCCATCCAACCCACAATAGGATTACGATAAGGATGCGCTACAAAAGCAGTTGCATTCAATGCTTCATAGACTTTAGAAATCGGTTGGTCATCGGTACGCAAACGACGCTCTTCCATCACCACATTTATTTCTTTCGCAAATTCCGCTTTATCCATGGTGAGGTTTTGCATGCGATCAGCTTCTAGTGCCATCACATCTTCCAACCTTGATTTTTCTATTTGCTGAAAATAGGCGGTGTAATCTTTACTGGTGAAGGCATTATCGCGACCGCCAAGTGCGGCTACTTTTGCACTAAAGTCACCCGATTTTAATTTTTTTGTCCCTTTAAACATCATATGCTCTAGCACATGCGCTACACCCGTTGTGCCACTCAACTCATCCATAGAGCCTATGCGATACCAAACCATATGCGCCACGGTAGGCGCACGTTTATCTTCTTGCACAATAATGCGCAAACCATTCGCCAGTCTGAATTCTTGTGCTTGACTGCCCGCCACAGCGAGGGGTGCAAACAATCCTAGACTGGTTGTCAGACAAACACTGAAACACGATAGATATTTAATCCAAAATTTCATCATCTCTGCTCTGCTAAAATAGGGTGTTCAAAAGGTAAGCGACTTTAGATTGTATCTGCTTGTTTTTATCTTTGCTTTTCACCCCATAAAAATCAACCCGATGTTTAAATTTCTAGCTAAAAAGTCATCGGATTCTCCACCTCAGCCTGCAGCGGATAATTCGACATCCTGGCTGCATAAATTGCGTTCTGGCTTAGCGCGGACTTCATCAAGTATAAGCACGCTTTTTACTGGCGTAAAAATTGATGACGACTTATATGACGAATTAGAATCTGCTTTATTAATGGCCGATGCAGGAGTGCAAGCAACTACAGTCTTAATGGAGAACTTGCGTAAGAAGGTGAAAGCCGAGCATTTAACTGAAGCTCTGCAAGTTAAAACTGCATTACATCAACTGATGCTCGAGCTTTTGCTTCCTTTGCAAAAGCCACTCACCATTGGTCAAACCTCCCCGCTAGTTATTATGATTGCTGGGGTTAATGGCGCAGGTAAAACTACCACTATAGGTAAACTCACTTTACACTTGCAACAACATGGCCTGAAAGTTTTGTTAGCTGCAGGCGATACTTTTCGTGCTGCAGCTCGCGAGCAACTGGTGGAATGGGGCGAACGCAATCATGTTGCTGTAATTTCACAAGCTTCCGGCGACCCTGCTGCTGTTGCGTTTGATGCCGTACAAGCTGGCATCGCACGTGGAATGGATGTGGTGATTATTGATACAGCAGGACGCTTACCTACTCAACTCCATTTAATGGATGAATTAAAAAAAATTCAACGTGTAATAGGCAAAGGCAGTCCCGGTGCTCCACATGAAACCTTGCTAGTCATTGATGGCAATACCGGACAAAATGCATTAGCGCAGGTGAAAGCCTTTGATGACGCACTCGGCTTAACTGGTTTAGTTATCACTAAACTAGACGGCACTGCGAAAGGTGGCGTATTAGCTGCTATCGTGTCACAACGTCCTATTCCTGTTTATTTTATTGGAGTGGGTGAAGCTATCCAAGATTTGCAACCCTTTGTTGCAGAAGAATTTGTCGAAGCTTTATTAGGTTAAAGCGAAACTATGTCCATCATTTTATTTTCAGATGTATCGCAAATTTACCCAGGTGAGATCAGAGCGATTTCGCATGTTTCATTGGCGATTGAAGAAGGTGAATTAGTTTTTTTAATGGGACCTTCCGGTGCAGGTAAGTCCACCTTATTAAAACTGATGGCAGGCATAGAGACGCCAAGCTCTGGCGTACTACAAATCATAGGGCAAGATATGAAGCAGTTGCATCGCGCTGCCTTGCCTTATCTCAGACGTAAACTTGGTCTCATTTTGCAACAAAATAGTTTGCTAAATGACAGATCCGTCTTAGCCAATGTGATGCTGCCCTTGATGGTAGTGGGTGCGAAACCAGAAGAAGCTGAACAACGTGCACGTGTTGCGTTAACTAGAGTGGGTTTAGCAAACAAAGCAGGTGTGCTGCCTTATTCACTCTCTGGAGGCGAGCAACAACGTGTTTCTATTGCGCGCGCGATTGTACATAAACCACGTATCATTTTAGCGGATGAACCTACTGCTAATCTCGATAGAGATAGCGCTCGCTTGGTTTTAGACATGCTACAAGCTTTTAATAATGCAGGTGTCACTTGCGTCATCTCTACCCATGATGAACGTTTACTTGAACGCGCTAGTAAGATTTTTGTACTTGAGCATGGACGTATTACAGCCATGCGTATGCCTGGCAATGAGGTGGGCTTATGAAATGGTTGATTGCGCACTGGCGAGCCGTGTTTGATGCTTCTTTAAAAATTAAAATGGCACCACTGAGTTTTATTTTTAATACCATTGTGGTTGCCTTAGCGTTAGCTTTGCCTATGTCTGGTTGGATTGTTTTACAAGACTTACAACCTCTATCGAATCAAGTTCTTGTTGATCCTGAAATTAGTATTTATCTTTCTATGGATCTGCCACGCGATAAAGCTGAATCCCTAGCAACTGACTTTAAGCGTTTAAGCAATCAGCATCACGTTACAGCATCACTGACATTTATTCCTCGTGAATCTGCTTTGGAGAATTTAAATAAACAAGCGGATCTTACTGATGTGGTTAGCACCTTAGGTGCCAACCCCCTACCTGACGCCTATGTTGTAAAGCTGACTGGCAGCACTTCAGAAGCGAGAGTAAAACAAGTGCAAGACTTGGCCACAGCGCTTGAAAAAGTCGAAGGTGTACATACCGTTCAGTTAGATACGCTATGGCTAAAACGCCTCGCCGCAGTTTTTACGCTAGCTACTAGTTTGTTTTGGTTTGTCGCCGCTACCCTGTGTTGTGTTGTGGTGGCGGTTGTGTTCAACACCATAAGACTGCAACTTTTAACCCATGCGGATGAAATTAATGTGTCCCGATTATTGGGCGCAACCGATGCTTTCATTGCCCGACCTTTTTATTACACTGGCGCTTACTTAGGTTTGCTTGCAGGCCTGCTCTCACTCGCGCTCGTACTGATTGGCATACAGCTTTTAAACCAGCCGGTAGCGGCTTTGGCACAGTCTTATGGCACTGTTTTCCAGCTTAGCTGGCCAAATCTAGGAACGGTTATTTTCCTACTCTTGGCTGCCGTCGTACTCGGCTTTTTAGGCGCCTCTCTTTCCGTTTGGCGCAGTCTGCGTCGATCACTGTAGTCTTTTACTTCCTATCTTCGTCTTTTTTCTTGAGCTGGCAGATTTTTTGATCGTGCTAACTTGTTTATTATCAAAATTAAAATAAAAAGTAGCTATTTATGCCGATAGAGGCATTAGCACTCTCTCTTCCAGAGTGCTAATATAGTGCCCATAAGGTTTGTTTTATTCAGATCCACAGTAATTCACGCAAAGTCTTTTAGGAGAAACAATGACAGCACCGTTCGCTTCCCAAGCCTTAGTGCCGGGTGGTCAGCAAGCGCTGGCTCTCGGTTTTTCTGGCAGTCTGGGAAATCTTGATGCTTATATTTCAGCTGTTAACCGTCTACCCATGTTGTCGCATGAGGAAGAGATTTCGCTTGCACAGCGTTTACGTGATCAAAATGATTTAGCTGCTGCGCAAGCCTTGGTTATGTCCCATCTTCGTTTGGTGGTTTCTATTGCGCGTGGTTATCTAGGTTATGGCTTACCGCATGCTGATCTCATACAAGAAGGCAATGTAGGCTTAATGAAAGCGGTAAAACGGTTCGATCCTGATCAGGGCGTACGTTTAGTGTCCTATGCTATGCATTGGATTAAAGCTGAAATGCATGAATATATTTTGCGCAACTGGCGTATGGTGAAGTTGGCTACTACTAAAGCACAACGTAAATTATTTTTTAATTTACGCAGTCATAAAACTGGTCTGGATACGATGACACCAGATCAAGTCAGCGCATTGGCCACTACGCTCAATGTTAAACTTGAAGAAGTAACGGAAATGGAAATGCGCATGTCAGGTCGTGACATTGCGCTTGAGTCACCAACTGATGATGATGACGATAAATTTTCACCAATTGCTTATTTATCTTCTGAGTCTACTGAGCCAGGTAAGGTTTTAGAGTCACGTCAGTTTGATAAATTGCAATCCGAAGGTTTAGAGAGTGCGCTGTCAAATTTGGATGCGCGTTCACGACGTATTATTGAATCGCGTTGGTTAGCTAATGATGATGGATCAGGTGCGACCTTGCACGAACTCGCTGCTGAATTCAATGTGTCTGCTGAACGTGTGCGCCAAATTGAAGCAAGCGCTTTAAAGAAAATGAAAGCGTCTTTAGCTGAATATGCATAAGTGATACGCCGCATACTAAAAAGCCCTTCTGTCTAAGAAGGGCTTTTTTTATTCTTACTGCGGATTCAATGTTGAATCAAGCAATGCACGTATGTCTTTTACTATCGGATCCGCACCTTGTCCATGTCGTATGAATAATCGTATATGACCCTGCGTATCAAATAGATAGCTACCTGCCGTATGGTCTATGGTGTATCCCGATCCTGATTTAGCCGGAATTTTTTGTACAAATAATTTAAATTCTTTCGCTACTTCATCAGTTGCTGCCTTGTCTCCAACCAATCCAAGAAAACGTGGATGAAAAGCAGGCACATAACGCGACAAGAGTGCAGGCGTATCTCTGTCAGGATCTAGCGTAACAAATAAAACTTGAACCTTATCTGCATCTTTCTCTAACAACTGCATGACATTTGCCATCTCAGACAAGGTGGTTGGACACACATCGGGACATTGTGTATAGCCAAAAAATACGAGTACCAACTTGCCACGAAAATCTTCTAGAGTACGGGGTTGTCCATTGTGATCAATTAGAGAAATTTTTCGTGCATAGTCAATTCCAGTAATGTCGGTATTAACGAATGCAATTTTTGTTACTGAGGGAGTGAGCTTATTATCGCAAGCAACTAAAGCAGTTAGCGCAACTAAGATTAAAAACAGAATGCGCATAATTAAAATTGTAAATAATGATCGACTAGCAAAGCTACGAAAAGAACTGATAAGTAAATAATCGAATAGGTGAAAGCTTGTCGTGCGATTAAATCAGAATAATGTTTATACAGTCGCCATGCGTACCAAAGATAAATGATGCCTAATATGCTTGCACTGGCTAAATAAATCAGACCACTCATTTTGACTGCAAAGGGCAACATGGTTGTTGCCACTAATACGATGGTGTACAACAAAATCTGAAACTGTGTGAATGCAAGACCATGCGTAATTGGCAGCATAGGTAAACCAGACTTTGCATAGTCATCTCTTCTATAGAGTGCTAATGACCAGAAATGCGGTGGCGTCCATACAAAAATGATTAAAACTAATATCCACGCTTGCATAGGCACGTCATTCGCAATCGCAGCCCATCCTAATGCAGGTGGCATTGCGCCTGAGAGCCCACCAATCACAATATTTTGTGGTGTCGCAGGTTTTAAGATGATGGTGTAAATCACTGCATAACCGACAAACGTTGCAAAGGTAAGCCACATCGTGAGTGGATTAACCAATGTATACAAGACCCACATTCCTGCGCCGCCAATTACGCCCGAGAATAACAATGTCTGTACAACAGTGATTTCGCCACGCGCCATTGGTCGGCGTGCAGTACGCGCCATACGTGAATCAATCTCACGTTCAACTAAACAATTGACTGCAAACGCTGCACCCGCTAATAACCAAATACCAATTGTTGCCGATAACAATAAACGCCAATCTGGCAACCCTGGAACGGCCAGAAACATGCCTATCACTGCGCAAAAGACGGCGAGCTGCGTCACCCTAGGCTTAGTGAGCGCCCAGTATTGCGCAATGCGATTAGTGTGAAGTGCCAGAGAGTTCATGCTTAGCGATCAGGTCAGCGAACTATGTTCGCTTTGCTCTGTGCGATCAGATTGCCCAGTAAGAGAGAGCTGGTAGTTTAACATGGCAAGCAGAAAAACCAGCGCGGCAGCACCGGCATTATGCGCGACTGCGACTGCCAAAGGCCAATCAAATTGCACGGTGACTGCGCCGGAGATCAGTTGCAATATCAATACGACCAACAAACCTTGAGCAAGTTTTTTAAATGCCGGAATTTTCCACGTCTGATACACCAGAGCACTGATCGCTAAAACAACGACGACAGCAAAACAACGATGCACCCAGTTAATTGCGACTAGCGCTGAGAAAGGTAAATACTCACCATTCGCTGTCATTCCTAAATGACGCCACAGAGTATATCCCTGCTCCAGATTCATCTCCGGCATGAATTGCGACTGACAGAGAGGAAATCCGCCACATGCTAAAGCGGCATAGTTGGTACTCACCCAACCGCCTAAAGCAATTTGCATCCCTAATAGAACAAACGTGACCGCAGCAAGAATTTTTAAATTATTTGTGATGATTGTGGTTAGTGGCTCATACACTGTTTGTCGTAGTGCATGCCAACAAAGTATCGCGAGTAAACTTAGTCCTAATAGCAAATGTGTCGTCACAATAAGAGGCTGTAATTTCAATGTGACTGTCCATGCACCGAAGGCACCTTGAATACAAACAAAAATCAAGAGCACTAGTGGCAACGCAGGATGATAGCGACTGATTTTCTTTTTTCTCCAGTGGTGAACTGCGCCAACACAGATTGCAATGATAAGCACGCCAACTGCCATCGCTAGATACCGATGTATCATTTCTATCCATGCTTTAAACACTGTCACAGGACCTGTAGGCATTGCAGACTGAGCCGCACTAATATCATCATGTGCTAAGAAAGGATTGGCTTCACCATAACAACCTGGCCAATCGGGACAACCCAAACCTGAATCTGTTAATCGTGTAAAAGCACCAAAAACAATTAAGTCAAAAGTTAAAAATACCGTTACCCAAGCCAAGCGTTTAAATTTATCTTCACCTCTTGATAGATAAATAATCACGCCTGGTACTAGCGCAATGATGAGACCTTTTAATGCAAGTAACATCCACATAGATTTATCCTATGCGTGAAGCTTTAAGCAATTTAAGAATATCTTTTTTAATTTTATTCGGATCACCTGCTTTAGGAAAACGCATCATAAGATTTCCTAAAGGATCAATCATATAAAGATGATCTTCAATTTTTGTATCTGCTTCAGCTGGCAGCCACGCACGTAATTCTGCACTCTGCGCTCTGAATAAATGCGTTCCATCATATTCACGCATTAAGACTGTTTCTAGCGGTGCTTTATCTGTGATTAACCATACACGCTCTATACGATCCTTTTCTTTACCTTGGGTTAATCGTATTTGTCGCATGAAGAATAATTTTTCCTTGCATGCTTTATCGCAGTTTGCGCTATCAACTTGTAAAAAAATCCATTTACCTTTGAATTGATCTAGGTTGGCTGGTT
>Ga0209768_10001291_pt1 | contig 16166 bp, 13 predicted proteins | sample LauGreSBDMM110SD_3_FD_187564 | JGI IMG/M metagenome (GOLD analysis project Ga0209768, IMG submission 187564) | Freshwater lake microbial communities from Lake Michigan, USA - Sp13.BD.MM110.SD (SPAdes) (version 2) | ecosystem: Environmental > Aquatic > Freshwater > Lake | place: Lake Michigan... | reverse complement strand
GCCAGCACCAATCCAATATAAATTTGAAAAAACGCCTGATTTCTTCAAGTGAATACAAACAATATATGAGGCATTTCTTATTCTAATTAAAGGAAGAAATTTTCCCAATGTAAGCAAGCAGCAATTGAGTGCGTCAATTTCGTATGACACTTTGCTTGCAGAAAAATGTAAACCTTGCTAGACTAATTCTAAGAATAACCTCATTTGAAATGAAAGGGCAGCCATGAATGAAACGCTTGCAGTTCAAACCCGTAACAAATTGGCCAAGGTTTATCTTGGCGGCATAGTGGCATTCAGCGGCATCATCACGCTGCTGGTTTCCATTGTCATGATTGTCAACCGCAACAACTGATCCGCTTTAATCCGGCGCTCAAGCCGCTTTCAGCCTCCAACCCTTGCGAGCAATCGCAGGGGTTTTGTTTTTTCCAGGCTTGGGGCAATTGGAGTCATTGGAATCAAATGCAGAAATAATGCAGCAACTGCCGGGCAAGCCACAATGGCAGACATAGGCAATACTTCACAAGCAGCAAACAAGCGGAGCAATCTGAGATGGCCAAAGATTTTGAGCGCATGGAAGACAGCAACCTGTCCGGCAACCAAAGCATCCATGAGGTGTCAAATCCCTCGAGAAGACAGTATCTGCAAACCTTGGCTTGGCTTGCCTTGCTGGGACAGGTCAACCCGTTGCTCGCGATGAGCGCCAAGAAAAAGGGCAAGCCGGGTGCGGCTTCGCGGTTGAATTTCCAGGCTTTGCCGCCGAGCCTGGAAGACTTTGTGCAAGTGCCGCCGGGTTACAGCTTTAATGTGCTGGCGGCCTGGGGCGAACCGGTCGGCATTCCGGGCAAGATGCCGGCCTATAAGGCAGATGCGTCCAACACTGCAGACGAACAGGCTTTGCAAATGGGCATGCACCACGATGGCCTGGTATTTTTCCCTTTGAACGCAAGTTCCACGCACGGCGTCATCATCACCAACCATGAATACACGGACGAAGGTCTGCTGCACCCTGACGGTATGCAGAACTCGTCGGCAGAAAAGGTCAGGAAATCGCAGCACGCGGTCGGTTATGCCGTATTTGAAACCCGGCTCGGCGACAAGGGCTGGCAAATGGTTCGTCCCTCGGCGTTTGCCCGGCGAATCACAGCAGCCACACCGTTTGCGATCGCCGGTCCTGCCACCGGTCACCGCTTAATGCAAACCGCCGCAGACCCCGAAGGCAAGCGTGTGCTGGGAACCCTGGGTAATTGCGCCAGTAGCATGACGCCTTGGGGCACGTATTTATCCGGCGAGGAGAACTGGTCTTATTATTTTTCTGCCGGTGAGAAAATGATGGAGCACCATCAACGCTGGGGCTTGCGTGCCAAAAGCTATTACCAGTGGGAAATGCACGATGAGCGTTTCGATGCAGTCAAGCATCCGAATGAACCTAACCGTTTCGGCTGGATTGTGGAAGTCGATCCCATGGATCCGCTCAGCACGCCGGTCAAACGCACCGCCATCGGGCGCGGTGCGCACGAAGGCGCCTGGGTGACGCAAACCGGTGACGGGCGCGCGGTGGTGTATTCAGGTGAAGACGCGCGCTTTGAATACATTTATAAATTCATCAGTCGCGACAAAATAGCGACAGGCGGCGCCGCTGCCAACCGTGAATTGTTGGACCATGGTGTGTTGTACGTGGCCCGTTTTGAAGCCGACGGTACCGGACGCTGGTTGCCTGTGGTGCACGGACAGGGACCACTCACCGCGGCGAATGGTTTTGCCGATCAGGGCGAAGTGTTGATCAAAGCACGGCAGGCCAGCGATGCGCTCGGTGCCACCAAAATGGACAGACCCGAGTGGCTGACCATCGATAAAGAAACAGGTTGGGTGTATTGCACGCTGACCAATAACAGCAACCGAGGCCAGAACAAGCACCCGAATGTAGACGCCGCCAACCCGCGCGCCAACAACACCATGGGGCAAATCATCCGCTGGAAAGATGAGAACGCATTTGCCGGCGACCGCTTTGTCTGGAGCCATTTGCTGCTGGCCGGCGACCCGGGCAATGAACGCGCTGAAGCCAAAGGCAATATACAAGGTGATTTTTTCGGCTGCCCCGACGGTTTGTCTATGGGGCCGGGCGGCTTGTTGTGGATAGAAACCGATGTGCATTCCAGTCAGCTTAACCAGGGCGAGTTCAAACGCATAGGCAATAACCAGATGCTGGTGTGCGACCCCGAAACCGCCGAGGTCAAGCGTTTTCTGACCGGACCGAACATGTGCGAAATCACGGGTTTGAGCTTCACGCCGGACGGCACCACCTTGTTCATCAATATTCAGCACCCGGGGGAGTCGCCCGCAGACAAGGGAGACCCGAAATACCCGAACCAGTACTCGAGCTGGCCAGACCATGTGGATGACAACCGGCCGCGTTCGGCCACGGTAGCCATACGTAAGAAAGACGGCGGCATCATTGGCTTGTGAAAGTTTGTGGGTAGGCAGTTGGCGGTGCAGGTGCAGCATCAAGAAATCAGGCTGTATCAGCCCCGCTAAGATGTCAGACATCATTTCAATGAGGAGACCCGGCATGAGCATTTTCAAATTCAGCGTCTGCGCCCTGGCGCTAGGCTTAGGTGGTTTGAGCGGCGCGGCGTCAGCGCAAAGCCTTGACAAACCTTTTACCGTGGTCGAGCCGGAGCAGATTCAATGGAAGGATGCGGGCAAGGGCGTGCGCTTTGCTGTGATCTCCGGCGACCCGTCCAAGCCCGGTCCGTATGTGATTCGCGTGGTATTTCCGCCCGGCGTCATGAGCGCCCCGCATTACCACCGTGAAGACCGTTATGTGACGGTGATGCAAGGCACCTGGCTTGCCGGCACGGATGACAGCTGGGACCCTAAAGCCACGCAACCGCTCAAGACCGGCAGTTATATGCAACACCCGGCCGGCGCCATCCATTACGACGGCGGCGGCAAAGAAGGTGCAACCGTGCAAATCATGGGCATAGGCCCGAGCAGCACCACGTTTTTATTTCCACAGGTCGGTGATTTCGGCGAGCCACGCAAATTGAATTGACTATGCGGCAAGCTATTCTTACAGCGTCGGCGACTCAGTCAAACAAATGCTTGCGGCTAAAGCCTCATCATGAGTTCAAGCGGTGGCGTTCTATCTCGGCAGCGGCGCTGTGCAGTGCGTGCGCCTTGTGGTGTGTGCCTGCCAGTGCGCAATGGCAGTTGTTGTCGACTGATGCGCAAGCCCAGTATTTCATCGGTGAAGACATACAACGCGAAGGCGATCGTATCAGCTTGTGGCGCTTGTCAAATTTTTTGAAGCCGCTGACCAATTTGGAAGGCAAGGAAGTGTTGTCGGAGAAAACCAGAACCACGCTGGACTGCAAAGCAGGCAAACTGGCCAACTCTGAGGTGACGCGATTTTCAGGATCGCACGGCAGTGGCGAGGTGATGAACCATTACGCAACGCCGTTGCGGTTCACCCGTATTGCGCAGGACAGTGTGGATGCTTTGTTGTTGCAAAAGGTTTGCTCTAAATAAGTTCTCTTTGAGCGAAGTGTTCACGGCATGACGTTCGCGTCGGCCTGCCCGCCATGTCGTTCGTCCGCTCGGCGTATTTCTCCGACAGCATTTCTGCTGTTCTATTAATAAGCCAGCACAGCAACGAAACAGCACCAAGCACCAAAACAGCACTTCAGGCCGAATCGGAGGGGGCGTTTTTTTCAAGCGAAAGCGCAGAAAAAAATCGCACCGGATGGTTCGGCCAAAGCGTGACTTAACAGAACCGCAGGAATGCCAACCAGTCCGGATGGTTCGGTCAAAGAAAAAAACTAAGTCATCTGTCCCGGCAACCACAACGCAATCATCGGAAACGCAATCAATATCAACAAACGCAGTAAGTCGGTCAACACAAACGGAATCACGCCTTTGAAGATGGTCATGAAACTCACGTCGTGCACCACGCTTTTGATGACAAACACATTCATACCCACCGGCGGATGAATCAAACCCAACTCCACCGTCATCACAATGATGATGCCGAACCAAATCGGGTCAAAGCCGAGTTGCACAATCACCGGAAAAATAATCGGCACGGTCAAGATGATCATGGCCATGGCGTCCATCAAACAACCCAATATCAAATACATCAACATGATCAAGGCCAGCACGCCATAAGGTCCTAAGCCCAGTTCGGTCAAAAACCCGGTGAGCTTTTGCGGGGTTTGGGTCATGGTGAGGAAATAACCAAATATCAGCGCACCAATCAACACAGTGAACACCGCCGCTGCAGTGCGCGTGGCAGACAACAAAGCTTCCAATATGCCTGCGCGGTCTAACTTGCCGCGCAATACGCCGAGCAAAAACGCGCCGGTGGCACCGACACCACCGGCTTCTGTCGGCGTGAAAAAACCACCGTACAAACCACCAATGACAAACACAAACAACAGCAGCGGTGCCCAGACATCTTTGAGACCTGCGAAGCGCTCAGACCAGCTCGTGGCCGGGCCGCGCGGCAACCAATCGGGTTTGACTTTGACAATGATGAAGATGGTCAGTACGTACATGGCCATGGCGAGCAAGCCGGGAATGATGCCGGCCATGAACAGCTTGCCTATGTCTTGTTGTGTGAGGATGGCGTAGACCGCCAGTACAGTGGACGGCGGCAGCATGGCGCCCAAGGTGCCACCGGCGGCAATCACACCGGTAGAAAACGATTGCGGGTAACCGAAGCGGCGCATCTCGGGGTAGGCCACCGATGAAAACGTCGCGGCCGTTGCCACCGACGAGCCACATATCGCGGCAAACCCGCCGCAAGCGATCACCGTGGCCATGCCAAGGCCGCCGCGCAAATGGCCGATGAACGCATTCGCGGCGCGAAATAATTCGCGGCTGACACCCGACACCGAGACAAACGCGCCCATCAACATGAACATGGGAATCACGCCGAAGGTGTAATCGGTAACGGTACGCATCGAGGTCTGCCCGATCAGTTTCAATGCCGGACCACTGCCTGCGATATAGCTATAGCCACACACGCCGACCAGGCCCATGGCCATGCCGACTGGCACGCGCAACAGCATCAAGGCGAACAATGCGACAAAGCCGATGACTGCCACCGCATCCGGGCTGAGGTTCATCAGATCCATGTCAGTGTCCTTGTCCGTTGTGGGGTGCCAGCGCTTCGGGGTCGGCGATCAGTCGCCAAGTGCGAATGGCGATCAACAAAACCGCGCACACATCGCCGAACCATGCCACTGCGAAAAACGGCCAAGTCGGTAAATTGAGGTCATAGGTCTGCACGTTGTCGCGGTAAGTGCTGGCGACTTTGTCAAACAACATGATGGTTTGCACCGTCACCACCAACAACAGCACCAGCGTGGCAAACACGTCTATCCAACGCTTAAAGCGCGGGCTGGCGTGCGTCCAAAGCAAATCGACAGTGATGTGGCCGCCGCGATAACTGGTAGCAGCAATACCCCAGAAAATCAAAATGCCCAACAGCATGCGGCCAAAGTCGTAGCTGTCTGGAATGGAGGCATCAAAAAATTTGCGAAGTATGACGGCGATGAAAATGTTCGCGGCAACAATGCCGACGAACATGGCCGCCAGCCATTCGATGGTGTCAATGATCCGATCGAACGGACTTTTGCTTTTCGCTGTCATTGGCCGATCACATCGCGGATTTGTACTTGCTCAGGTTTTGCTGCAAAGCTTTCATCACGGCGGTCGGGTCATCGCCGCGTTTTTTCACTTCGTCCGCCCATTGTTGTTTGACCGGTGCCACCGCGGTTTTCCAAGCGGCAAGTTGACTCGGGTTGAGTGAATAAATCTCGCGGTTGGCTTTGTCTGCCAATAGTTTGGTGCGGCCACTGATTTCAAAGTCGGCCCATGCGGTGCCGATTTTTTCCGCCCATTCGCTGTTGCAGTGGCTGTCAACCGCTTGTTTTTGTGCAGCTGATAAACCGTTGTATTTGTCCAAGTTCATCACCCAAACAAACGGTGTCACATACAAGGGCACGTCCATGTGAAATTTCACCACTTTGTCGATACCAAACAGCGTGAGTGAGCCCCAAGGAAAAGTGATGGCGTCAGCCACGCCGCGCTCAATCGCATCGCGTGACTCCGGTGCGGAGGCCTGCACATTCGTGCCGCCGAGCAGCGTCACCATCTGGCCGATGGTGGAAGTGGCCGGGCGAATTTTCATGCCTTTCATGTCGGTCGGCATCAACACTTTTTTGCGTGAATGCAATGCGCCCGGGTCGTGCGCAAAGGCAAAACAATATTTGACTTCTTTCATTTCCTTGGCGGCATAAGCGCGGTACCAAGCGTCGATGGCGGCAGAACCGGCTTTGGCATTGCTGATCTCAAACGGCAAAGAAGCCGCTGCAAAAATCGGGAAACGCCCAGGCTGGTAGCCGGGGTTCACAAACGCAAAATCTGTCAAACCATCGCGCGCCATGTCGTAATGGTCCATGGCTTTGCCCAACTGTTCAGAAGGAAACAGTATCGGGTTGATGCTGCCGCCGGAGGCTTTTTTCAAGCTGTCAATCCAAGTTTGCAGGGCGGGGTTCAAGGCATGTTGCGCAGGCACCCAAGTGGAGACGCGCACTTGTTGCACTTTGTCTTGTGCGCTGGTCAATCCATGCAGTCCCAGCAAACACAAGAACAACATACTCAAACGCAGCAGCGGGGCGGTCGGGAAATTTTTCATGGCAAAAAAGTGTTGACAAATAGCCACAAAGGATAACCCACAAGCGCAGGCTGTCGTCTCGGTATCTGCCCTTGTACGGTGTGCTGAGTCAGTCGGGTTTGCTGCGACCGGCCGAGCGTATGAAGCGTATCGGCTGCTCAGCCACCGCGCGCTTGGGCGCTCCCAGGCTTTGCAAGCGAAGATCCAGCGCCGTGCCTGCTTCATCGGTCAATGCGGCTTCGCGAGATTGGCGCACAGCATCCGCGCGCCACTGCGGCGACGGGTTAACGCTGGCAGGTGCCAAGTGTTGCAGTATGTGTTGCAAATTGCGTTTGGCGCGCTCGTTGGTACTGCCATAGCCTTTGATCAACCTGCCACACATGGCCAACTGCAAGCCCAGCTCGTGGTGTTCGCGCAAGCCACTGCACAACGTATCCAGCCAATGTTGGATATCGGCTTGCTCAACCGCAAAACGGCTACCGAAGGGGCGCAGCCATTTCAACCCGGCAAGCATTCGCAGCGCCAGCATGCCACCCACAGAATGCGAACCGATTTTCAAAGCCAAGGCCAAAGGTTCGCAGCCCTTCAAGACACGCGCCTTGTCAAATCGCAGCAAAGGCCTGGCCAGCCACGCAGGCAACAGCGCAGCGAGCTCGGGCACGCCGGGTTTGAAATGCTCGTAAATGCGCAGCAGTTCGCCGTCTTGTTGTTTCACTTCCAGCGCCACACGTTGATTGCGGCTGATGCGGCTTTTCAAATCCGCCACACGCACGATGTCGTCAAACGCCATCCACAGCGCCAGCCAACGGGCGGCCTCGCGGCTGGCTGCATGGCCATTTGCATGCGCGGGGTCGATGGCGTTTTCCGCGTCCAACACCTCTTGCAAGCGTTGCACATACCGCATGGCGTAAGCGCGGTGTTGGTAATCGCAGAGTCTGGCAAAACCTAAAGCCGCAAGTTCTTTGACAGCTCCGGGAAACCCACCGAATGCGGGTTCATCAGCCGCAGGTACTGGCTTGTCAGCATCGTCATCAGCCCACATGGCTTGCACGGTTTGCGTCTGGCGCACACGCTCGAAAGCAGCGGTGAATCCGCGCAAGCTGGCGGCACTGCTGCCGCCGGTGCCAATCGTCACTTCGTAATGCTCTCGTGCCATGGGAAACATTCCGCTGGCCGCGATCGCGCCGAACATGACGGCGCTGACCATGGTGCCTTGTTCTTTGGCCATGGCGGAAAAATCCCAGACCTGCGATTCGCGTGAAAAGGTGTTCACCAAATCCAGCAAAGGTTGCGCGTCCAGCCGTCCATCGCCCATGGGCATGCGCTCCAGCGTGGTCAAACTGCGCGACGAGGAACTTAACACTCGTGTGCGATCAGATGACACCAGACCGAGTGAAATCTGCCGTGCAGTTTCCAAGAGCTCGGTGGATACCAAGGCATCCAGCGCACCGGGTACAGGGTTGAGGCTGAACACCGGTTGTTTGCCTTTCAACTCAGCCAAGGGAACAGGCAATATTTCAATGTAATAAGTGGTCGCACCCGTGCGTTGCGCCACGCCGGGAATAGATGTGCTTTGCGCCGGGTAACCCGCGCGTCTGGCCGTGTCCATCAGCCATTCGCTGAGCACACCGCCGCCTTCACCGCCCAAGGCACACACCAGCAAACTGATGGGCTGTGTCATGCGGTTTGCATGGCGCGCACCAGCCTTGTTTGTATGCCCGCCCACAGGCTTTCAAACAGCCCGGGGTTTTGAATGATTTCCGCTCTGTAAAAACTCGGGCACAGCGTGGCTGCATGTGCGTTTTCGCCGCACAAACCGCAGCCGACACAACCGTCAATCACAGTAGCTACCGGGTCGACTTTCAGCGGATCGGGGTTGTCTTTGAGTGTGAGTGTGGGGCAGCCGGACAAACGTATGCAGGCATGGTCGCCGTTGCACACATCTTCATCCACGCCGTATTTCACGCGCACCACACGCTTGCCTTTTTTCAGCAGCGATTGAATCCAGGGCTTGATGCGACGCTGGCGCTCAAGCTGGCATTCGCCTTCAGCGATGATGACTTTCAAGCCGTTGAACTCAGAGGTGAAAGCATCTTTGAGCAAAGCTTTGACATTCGCCACTTCATAGGTATGCACCGTCTTCAACCATTGCACGCCCAAGCCTTGCAGCGTGGATTCGATGGTCATGTTGGTGTGCGACAAACTGCTGTGTTTGTCGGTGGCGGCTTGCTTCTCGGCTTCCATCGGTGTGGAGATGATGTCTTGCGTGCCGGTGGCCGAGGTGTAGCCGTTTTTGAAAATCAACAATACAGCGTCGTCGCCGTTGAACAGCGCGCTTTGCACACCGGTGAGCAAACCGTTGTGCCAGAAACCGCCGTCACCCATGATGGCCAGCGTGCGTCTTTGCATCATGGGCGACACACCGGCGCGGCTCGCCAAACTCATGCCGTAACCCAGTATGGAATGCCCGGTGGAAAACGGCTCGAATGTGCCCAAGGCGTGGCAACCGATGTCGGCAGCGATATGCAAATCACCGATCTCTTGCTGCACCAGTTTCAATGCAGAAAACACCGGGCGCTCAGGGCAACCTATGCAAAAGCCAGGCGGGCGCGCAGGCAAGGCCTGGCCGAGTGCTTTGGCCACATCGGCGCGGCGTTGCTGTAAATCAGCTAACCATTGCTGGCCGCTGTGCGCGCTGTCTGCGGACACATATTGCGCGATGAAAGGCGACAAGCCCGAGGTGATGGCTTCGACGTTGTATTCACCAACGCCGGGCAACATGTCTTTGCCGTGCAGTGGGGTGTGTATGCCGCGTCGGCGCAGTTGTGTGGCAATGTCTTGCTCGATGTATTCGGGCTGGCCTTCTTCAATCACCAGCACCGCGCGTTTGTCTTGGCAAAAATCAATGATCTGATCCGGCACCAGCGGGTAAGTGACGTTCAGCACCAGCATGGGTATATCGCAGTCACCGAAAGTATTCGCCAGCCCTAGCAGTTGCAAACTGCGCAACACGCTGTTGTACAAACCGCCTTGCACGATCAGCCCCAAGTCAGGGTGTTTGCGTCCGGGCATGAACTCGTTCAAACCGTGTTTGACGATGTACTCACGCGCCGCCGGTATGCGTTCTTCGAGCTTGCGTTTTTCCTGTTTGAAAGTGACCGGCGGATGCGCCAAACGCATGTAATCGAACTTGGCGGGCTCGGCCATCAAGTGGCGCGTGGACACCGCCGGTGCCCGGTTGGTCTTGGCGACAAAACTGCCGCGCACATGACAAGCGCGAATGCGTAATTCCAAAATGCACGGCATGTTCGATGCCTCAGACAAAGCGAAACCGTGTTCGACCATGTCGACCATGCGCGTCAAGTCTGGGCGCGGGTCCAGCAGGCACAAGGTGCTTTTCAACGCATACGCATGCGTGCGTTCTTGAATGACAGACGCGCCTTCGCCGTAGTCTTCGCCGACCACGATGAGTGCGCCGCCGACCACACCGGGTGAAGCCAAGTTCGACAATGCGTCACTGGCCACGTTGGTACCGACGATGGATTTCCAAGTGACTGCACCGCGCAACGGGTAGTGGATGCTGGCGCCCAGCATGGCCGCAGCTGAGGCTTCGTTAGAGCATGCTTCCACATGCACACCGAGCTCTTGCATCAACGGTTTGGCTTGCACCATCACGTCCAGCAAATGCGACACCGGTGCGCCTTGGTAGCCGCCGACATAAGCCACGCCGGATTGCAACAAAGCTTTGGTCACCGCCAGAATGCCTTCGCCGTGAAAACGCTCGCCGTCACCCAAACGCAGTGACTTGATTTCTTCAACAAATGAAACTTCCAAACCCCGGCTCCCTGTGAACAGCAAACGGTATTGACGGCGTGCAGCAGCAACCCATCATAGAAGACATCGCTGCATGGTAGATTTGCCGCATGAATGCTCCTTCTGACGACACACAACCCCGATTGACTTCACTGGCTCACGGCGGCGGCTGCGGTTGCAAGATCGCGCCCGGCGTGCTGCGCGACATCCTCTCCAACATGAAAGGCTTTGCGCTGCCGCCCGCTTTGCTGGTCGGCATTGACACCTCGGACGATGCGGCCGTGTATTTGCTCAACGACCAGCAGGCCTTGATTGCCACCACCGATTTTTTCATGCCGGTGGTGGACGACCCGTTTGATTTCGGACGCATCGCCGCGACCAACGCCATCAGCGATGTGTACGCCATGGGCGGCACGCCCATCTTTGCCCTAGCGCTGGTCGGCATGCCCATCAATGTGCTCAGCACTGACACCATAGGCCGCATTTTGGAAGGCGGGCAAAGCGTGTGTCAGGCCGCAGGTATTCCCATCGCAGGCGGCCACAGCATTGATTCGGTAGAACCGATTTACGGTTTGGTGGTGCTGGGCTTGGCGCATCCGAGCCGCATCAAGCGCAACGCGTCAGCGCAGGCAGGCGATGTGTTGGTACTGGGCAAACCGCTGGGCGTGGGCGTGTTGTCTGCGGCATTGAAAAAAGAGCAACTCTCCGCTGAGGGCTATGCGCAAATGATTGCCACGACCACGCGCTTGAACACGCCCGGCCCTGAACTCGCTGCTATGGAAGATGTGCACGCCATGACCGATGTCACTGGTTTTGGTTTGGCCGGACACGCGTTGGAGTTGGCGCGCGGCTCAGGCTTGGATGTGCATATCGCTTGGTCCCAAGTGCCGTTACTCGACGGCGTGCGTGCATTGGCAGAGGCGGGTCACATCACCGGCGCGTCCGCACGCAACTGGAGCGGTTACGGCGCGGATGTGCAATTGCCCGTTGCCGGTTTTGATGCGATTGACCAAGCTTTGCTGAGCGACCCGCAAACCAGCGGCGGTTTGCTGGTCAGCTGTGCGCCGGGCGCGGTGCAAGCGGTGATGGATGTGTTTGCCAAACACGGTTTCGCGCAGGCGGCGGTGGTGGGTGAAGTGGCTGCGAAAGCGGGGGATAGGGCGGGGCTGAGCGTTTCCAATTAACTATTCATCAGTATTCGTAAGCTATTGAAAATATTGATAAAATATAAAATTTATCTATTCATATATCTATTCAATGGACAATCTTTCCGAGTTGACTGAACGTGTCATACAGGTGCTGAAGCAGGCCGGTGGCGTCTGCGCCAGTACGGAGTTGCAAGCCCGTTTGGGCTTGAGTCAACCCACGGTGTCACGCGCCTTGTCTGCGCTGGTCAAGCAAGGCCGGTTGCTCAAAGTCGGTGCTGCGCGGTCGCAGCAATACCTGTTGCCGCGCCATATTGAAGGTGTGGGTTCGCAAATTGGCATTGTTCGCGTGGACACGCAAGGGCGAGTCAGTCCGTTTGCCCGCATGGTGGCGTTGCCGGGCGGGCGTTTCTGGGTGAAAGAAGCCGATGGCCTGACCCAATTACACGATGGCTTGCCTTGGTTTTTGGATGACATGCGGCCGCAAGGCTTCATGGGTCAGACCTTTGTGCAAAACCACCCCGAGCTGTCTTTGCCCGCCGATTTGCGCCATTGGAATGACCAGCACGCGCTCAAAGCCATGGTGCTGGCCGGGGACGATTTGCCGGGCAATTTGATCGTGGGCGAGCAGGCGTTGGCCCGTTATCTCAGCGAGGTCAGACAAACCGCTGTGGTGCAGCAGCCGGAGATGGAATATCCGCGCTTGGCTGAGCGCGCCATGCAAGGCGCGCAACCGGGTTCATCCGCAGGCGGTGAGCAGCCGAAATTTTCCGCCGTGGTTCAAGGCCATGCGGTGTTGGTCAAGTTTTCTCCGGCGGGCGATTCGCCAAGTGATCAGCGCAGCCGCGATTTGCTGGTGTGCGAGCACTTGGCCTTGCACACCTTGGCGCAAGCTGGCCTGCCTGCGGCGCAAACGCAAATCGTGATGGCAGACGGGCGGGTGTTTTTGCAGTCACAGCGATTTGACAGAACAGCGAAAGGCCGCATCGGCATGGTGTCGCTGCTTGTTTACGACGCGCAGTATGTGGGGCATATGGACAACTGGTCTGCAACCGCGGAACGCATGTCTGCACGCCAATTGATGACCTCGCAAGACGCTCAACAACTGCAATTGCTTGAAGCCTTCGGTTTATTGATTGCCAATACCGACAGGCATTACGGCAATATTTCTTTTTTGCTGGAGGACGACGATTGGCGCTTATCGCCTACTTACGACATGTTGCCTATGCTTTATGCGCCTGTGAAAGGTGAATTGGTAGAGCGTGATTTTGCCGCCCGGAAATTACAACCGACCTCTCAAACCCTGACGGTGTGGCCGCAAGCGAAGCAACTGGCGCAACAGTTTTGGCAAAGCGTCGCCGCCGATGCGCGCGTGTCAGACGCATTCAAAGCATTGGCGTTGGCAAACGAAGAAGTAGTCGAAAAGCTGTGAGGCTGTTCAGTCCGCATAACCCGGATTGACCCGGTCCAGCACCCGCATCATGGCTTCGAAATACAGGCGCTCGCGCTCGGCGATAGGGTGGCGGTCGTTGGGTGAGCGTTGCAGCACTTCTGCCACCACTTGCTCACTCATGACTTCCAACGTTTCGCCGGTGCTCATGGCCAGCACTTGGGTTTGGCAGGCTTTTTCCAATTTGTACAAACGGCGGTAAGCCTGCGCCACCGTGTTGCCGACGGTGATCACGCCATGGTTTTTCAGGAACATGACCTGTTTGTCTTGAATCAAACCGGCCAAGCGTTCGCCTTCGTCCATGGTTTTGGCCAAGCCCGTGTAATGGTCGTCGTAAGCGATGCGGTTGTGAAAGAACGCTGCGGTTTGGCTGGATGCCACCAGACGGTTGTTTTTGAGCATGTTCAACGCCGTGGCCCAGGGCTGGTGGGTGTGCATCACCACCTTGGCGCCGGTGATGCGGTGCAACGGCGCGTGTATGCATTGGGCAGAGAGTTCGACCACGCCTTTGCCCTCAAGTGTTTCACCTGTGTCGTTGAACACAATCATGTCACTGGCGCGCGCCTCTGACCAGTGCAGGCCGTAAGGCAGTAGCAAATACTGGTCTGTGCGCCCGGGCACGATCATGGTGAAGTGGTTGTCTATGCCTTCTTCCAGACCATCGAGCACCGCCAATCGCAGGGCGGCGGCCAGATGAACTTTGGCTTGCCAGACCGGGTCAATGGCAGCGGAGGTGGGCAGGGTGTGAACAGACATGAGCGACTTTCAGGTAATGCCAAAGAGGAGCGAAGAATAACTGACTTTATGTTTTGCGCCATGGCGGCGCGCTCGCGTGCCGATCTTTCGCCTCTTGCGCTTGCATGGCGGCGTCGTAGGCGCTTTGTGCCCAGGCAGCGGCCAACTCACGGTCATCCAACATGACATCCGGCGCGCTCAAGTAAGACAGTTGCACCGGTTTGCCGCGTTGCACAAAGCGAAACGGCTCGCAACGCTCAGCGGTGAATTGAGCCAGATTGTGCGCATCGGTTTTCAAATACAAACGGCCTTGCGCGTACAAACCAAACATCAAACCATCGCGGTAAATGCCGTGCGCGCCGAACATGCGGCGGGTGGTGATTTCGCCGAAACCGGCAAACACCTCGTGCAAATACTCGATGAAGTCGCTCATGTTGAAAAGGCCAGCAAAGAAAGTCTGTGGATGATGGTTACAGCAGAAAAAAACATAGTCACAGTAAGCATCATTTGTGGTGCCCAGCCTTATCCGCCAAGGCCTTTTCCGCTTCCACTTTCAGCGCAAATTCGGCGCGCAAGGCGCGCAGTTTTTCGCGCGGGTCTTCGCGGGTGGTGGCTTGCTCGAGTGACATTTCGGCAATGAAGCGGCTCGGCATGGCGTTCACCATTTCGCGGCCTTTTTTGCGGCGCTTGCTCCAACTCACCACCAGGCTGCGCTGCGCCCGGGTGATGCCCACATACATCAGGCGGCGCTCTTCTTGAATGCGGGTCAGGTTCAGCGCGTCTTGTTGCAGGCTGAGGCCGTTTTCTTCGGGCTTGAACGGCAGCAGGCCTTCGTTGACACCGGCCAGCACCACGTGCGGCCACTCCAAGCCTTTGGCCGCGTGCAAAGTGGACAAGGTGACCACGTCCTGGTCTTTTTCGCGCTCGCTCAAAGTGGACAACAGCGCAATGGTTTGCGCCACTTCCAGCAGCGTTTTGCTTTCGCTCACCAAGCTGACCCCGGCGGTGTCGTCAATCTCGCCGCCGCAGCGCTTGGCCATCCAGTCAACAAAATCCAGCACATTCGTCCAGCGCGCCGCCGCCAGTTTTTCGCTGTCTTCGCCGTCGTACAAATGTTTTTCGTAGTCCAAATCTTTCAACCATTGCAACAGCAAAGCCAGCGCGGCTTCGCTGCCTTGCGTGTGCTGGGCCCGGTATTGCAAATCGTTGACCTCGTTGCCAAAGGCTCGCAAGCTGTCGACCGCGCGCTGCGGCAAGACGCTGATCAGCGAATGGCTGAACACCGCCTCGAACATGCTGATCCTGTATTGGGTGGCGAACTCGCCCAGCTTTTGCAGCGTGGTGTGGCCGATGCCGCGTTTGGGCGTGGTGACGCAGCGCAAAAACGCCGGGTCGTCGTCGTTGTTCACCAGCAAGCGCAACCAAGCGCACAGGTCACGGATTTCCGCACGGTCAAAAAAACTTTGACCGCCTGACACTTTGTAGGGAATCGCGGCTTTGCGAAAGGCTTTTTCCAGCACGCGGGACTGGTGGTTGGCGCGGTACAGCACGGCGAAATGTTTCCAGTCGCGCCAATGGCCCAAGCCCGCGCCGGTGTCGTTGCCTGCGCGCAGGCTTTGTATGCGCAGCACGATGCGCTCGGCCTCGTGTTCTTCGTTGTCGGCGTCGGACAAGCGCACCGGCTCGCCGGGGCCAAGTTCGGAGAACAGTTTTTTTGGATAGAGCTTGGGGTTGGGGCCGATGACGTTGTTCGCCGCTTGAAGAATGGCGCCGGTGGAGCGGTAGTTCTGCTCCAACTTCACCACTTTGAGCTCAGGAAAGTCAACCGGTAACTTTTGCAAATTGTCCAAAGTCGCGCCGCGCCAGCCGTAAATGGATTGGTCATCGTCGCCGACAGCGGTGAATCGGGCGCGCTCGCCCACCAGCAGTTTGAGCATTTCATACTGCGTGGCGTTGGTGTCTTGGTATTCGTCCACCAGCACATGGCCCATTTGCTGCTGCCACTGCAAACGCACGTCCTCGTGTTGTTGCAACAATTTCAGCGGCAGGCCGATCAGGTCGTCAAAGTCCACGCTTTGGTAAGCGGTCAGGCGCTCTTCGTAACGCGCCATGATGCGCGCCGTGATGCGTTCGTTGTCGTTACTGGCTTGGGCTTCAGCCATGGCGGCGTTCAAGCCTTGGTTTTTCCACAAGCTGATCGCCCATTGCCATTGGCGCGCCGTGGCCAGGTCCGAGCTGCCGCCGGCGTCTTTCAAAATCGAGGTCACATCGTCGGTGTCCAAGATGCTGAAGTTTTTCTTCAAACCCAGGGCTTCACCGTTTTGGCGCAACATGCGCACGCCCA
>Ga0209768_10001290_pt1 | contig 16173 bp, 15 predicted proteins | sample LauGreSBDMM110SD_3_FD_187564 | JGI IMG/M metagenome (GOLD analysis project Ga0209768, IMG submission 187564) | Freshwater lake microbial communities from Lake Michigan, USA - Sp13.BD.MM110.SD (SPAdes) (version 2) | ecosystem: Environmental > Aquatic > Freshwater > Lake | place: Lake Michigan... | reverse complement strand
CGCTTTTTCACGCGCTTGTTTAAATAAATCACGCACTCTACTTGCACCCACACCCACAAACATCTCCACAAAATCGGAACCACTTAAACTAAAGAAAGGTACTTGTGCTTCTCCCGCCATGGCTTTTGCTAATAAAGTCTTACCGGTACCTGGAGGGCCTATCAATAAAGCACCTTTTGGAATTTTACCTCCAAGGGCTGTATATTTTTTAGGTTGTTTTAGAAAGTCCACAATTTCCATCACTTCTTCTTTGGCTTCTTCTAATCCTGCAACATCGGCGAAAGTAATATTCACTTTTGTGCCGCCTTTTTCAAATAAAGTTGCCTTCGATTTTCCTACATTAAATATGCCACCTGGACCTCCGCCACTTCCTCCACCGCCACCCATCTTGCGCATAAGTACAACCCAAACCACTACTATCAATACTAAAGAAAAAATGGTATTCGCAATAGGGCCAAACCATTCTCCTTCTTTGACTGCGTTCTGTGGTACTTCTTGGATACCTTTTTGCTCATAGAAGCGTTGTAATCTTTCGTTGAAACTATTCCAATCTGTTATATTAAATTCAAATAAAGGCACGTTTTTAATTTTAGCCTTATCCATTTTACGTTTTAACTTTTGAACGTAGAAGTCTTTATCAATACTATCGGGCTTAATGTAAACACGCACCAATTCTTTATTTTGTACAAGGTCAATTTTTTCTACATCGCCCCCTGTTAACATCACTTGCTTAAATTCAAGCTCTGAGGTAGTTGTAATATCTGGAGCAGTCTGGAAGAATTTAGCAGACAATAACGAAATGGCAATTAAACCATAAATCCAATATATGTTAAACTTAGGCAATTTGGGCCCGTCTCCTAAAGGAGATTCTTTCTTCTTTTTATTATCAGGTATCATTGGTAGCTATTAATTCTTGGTGTTGTATATTTTTATAAATGCTTGCTTAATTGGATATCCCCAACATCAAGTAACAATTTTTTTAATAATAAGTTTTAAAGATCATGCATTTTGGCATCCGCATCGCTCCACATGTCTTCTATTTGATAGAAATGTCTCGCTTCTGGATGCATTACATGCACTACTACATTAATATAATCGATGAGTAACCATTGAGCAGCTGTTTGCCCTTCCGTTTTATACGGCATTTCTCCGCATTTTGTTTTGACTTCAAATTCAATAAAATCGGCAATAGCCTTTAATTGAGTGGTATTATTGGCTTCGCAGATGATAAAAAAGTCACTGGTGGACTCTTGGATTTTCTTTAAGTCCAAACTAATAATATTGGTACCCTTTTTATCTTGGATAGCCTGAATAATAGTTTTGAAAATTTTAGAACTGCGGGTAAGTTGTAATACCGTTGATTTTTTACGGCTTTTGAGGGTAGAAAGTGGTTCCAATGATGCTTCTATTTATTAGTTAAATATTTATTAGCTAAAACATTTTAAGGGACTAAAATGATTCTAAACTAACTTTACAAAAATAGCAATTCTTTGTTACCTGCCACACCAAATATCCTATTAGGAGAGCCGCTCATCGAACTTACTACTATCCCTAGTACCAATATCTATGCCATGGACCAAGTCCACCAGGGTTTAGCCCTATCTGGCAGTTGCTATACTGCTGATTTTCAAACCGATGGGAAGGGTCAGCATGGTCGAAGCTGGGAAAGTGAAAAAGGACAAAATCTGCTTTCAAGCTATGTTTTGGAGCTAAAGCAGTTAAAAACAGGTAAAATTTGGACGCCGGCCCATCAAATTGGGTTTTCCGCAGCCATTGCGCTAGGGGCAAGGGCCTTTTTTGCAGCATTTGCAGGAGAAGAAACTAGGATTAAAAAGCCCAATGATATCTATTTTCGTGACAGAAAGGCAGGGGGTATACTCATTGAAAACCTAGTCAGGGGAAAGGATTGGACCTGGACCGTTATAGGTATAGGCATGAATATTAACCAAGCTTCTTTTTCATCGGCCTCAGCCAATCATGTAGCAGCAAATCCTATTTCTTTGCAAGAAATAACAAATAAAAATTGGGATTTAAAAATAATGCAAGAGCATTTAAGTGAAGCATTGACCACTGCTATTCAAAATTGGATAGTAGAAGGCGATGAAAAAACTATTCAAGCTTTTGATGCTTTATGTATAGAAGTAAAAAATAAAGCGACTTAAAAATAATAAACTAACCATGAGTATAAAATTAACGGAACATTCTAAAGGGGGTGGCTGTGGATGTAAAATTTCACCGGCTATACTTTCTGAAATACTAGCTGCACATAATGTAGGTGCTAAAACCAATATAAAAAATTTATTAGTAGGCAATGATAGTAGAGATGATGCAGCTGTTTATCAGCTAGATGAAAAAACAGCCATGATTAGTACCACCGATTTTTTTATGCCCATTGTTGACGATGCTTTTTCTTTTGGACAAATTGCTGCAGCCAATGCCATTAGCGATGTATATGCCATGGGCGGTAAACCTATTTTTGCATTGGCCGTATTGGGTTGGCCCTTAGCTACACTGCCTGCATCTGAGGCTGCAAAAGTAATGGAAGGGGCAAGAAAAACTTGTACTGAGGCAGGTATTGTTATTGCAGGCGGACATAGTATTGATAGTCAGGATCCTATTTTCGGATTAGTGGTCAATGGACTCGTAGATATAGAAAATTTAAAAAGAAATGATACAGCAAAAGAAGGCGATGTATTAATATTAACCAAACCATTGGGGGTGGGCATTATGGCCACTGCACAAAAAAGAGCTGTCTTAACAAATGAAGATTTAGATTTTTTAGTAAAGCAACTCACCACCATTAATAAAGCAGGTGAAGCTTTAGGAAAAATAAAAGCAGTGCATGCGATGACCGATGTAACAGGCTTTGGATTACTTGGACATTTAACGGAGATGATGGAAGGAAGTAATTTATCGGCGTCAATTCAGTATAATAAAATACCTATTATACCAGCTGTAAAAAAATATATTGCTCAAAAAACAATACCAGGTGCTACGGCACGCAATTGGAGCTCATTTAATGCTGGCGTGGTTTTGGGGCCCTCTGTAGATGAAACAGAAGCAAAATTATTATTACCCGACCCACAAACCAATGGAGGATTATTAATTGCCCTAGCACCTACTGCTTTAAAAGAAGTGCAAACTATTTTACAAGATATGGGTATTGAATATACTGCAACCATTGGTGAATGTACAGCTGCTAAAGAAAAAAGAATTTATATCGATTAGAGAATTCTGTATCTCCATTAAAGGGCATACTTATTCAAAAATAAGATGCCCTTTATTTTTTATTTGATCGGGCGTTAATTCAGCAACTAACTGCACGCCTTTAATACCACGCACGGTTTGTAAGATATCATTTACTTTTTCATCTTCAATCCACTCCCCTCTTATCCACCAAATAAAATCCATGTGTTTTAATTCAGGTAATAAATATTCTCCATCGAATTGATTATGGTATACAAAATGATGAATAGAAGTATTGGGCTCATTACCTTCGTACATTGAAAAATAATAAGTTCTATTTTTTCTTTTTAAAGCAATTTCATGATCGGGATTGAATCTAAATTCAAAACCCATGTATTGATTCAGTAAAATGCAGAATTGATAATTCTTAATAGGCGCTGTAATGCCTAAAATGCGAGAGCCCTCAAAATCGCTTTCGTTAATGGCGTCTTGGTCTAAAATTATTTTACTGCTCACAAATAAATATATTTAAAATTCAATTTCAATTTTTATTTCTTCAGTACCTCTTTTATAAGTTAAACTAGTCTTGTCTCCTTTTTTAAATTTAGAAAGTGTTGTCATATAATTCATGACGTCTACAATTTTATAGTCGCCCAATTGCAATAATACATCACCGCCTTTCAATCCAATTTTTTCTCCCAATTTACCTTGGCTAGTACCTTCAATTCTAAGTCCAATACCTGTAAATGCATAGTCGGGTAGAACGCCTAAACTTACGGTAAACTTAGTGCTACGGCCCATGGCAGCCTCTCTAGTTTTAAGAAAATCTAATTTACCTACTACATCTGTGGTTTTAATAATGGACTGCACATACCTTATTATTTGGCTCTCTGCTACATAATTAATTTTATCCCAATCGTCAGTGGCTTTATGGTAATCGCTATGGCTACCTGTAAACATAAATAAAACAGGCATGTCTTTTCTATAAAAACTAGCATGGTCACTTGGTCCAGAACCTGCACTATCATAATGGGTAACTAAATTAGTAGGAATGCTTGCTAAAATATTGGCCCACTTAGTTGATGTACCATAACCCCCTACCGTTAATTTTCTTGCTGTATCATAACGACCCACCATATCCATATTAATCATATAATTATAATTACCTGCATAGGTAGGATGTTCTAACCAATACTTGCTTCCAAATAAACCTAACTCTTCTCCAGAAAAATGCAAAATCAAATAGTTATTATTTTTAGGCGATTTTTTTTGAAGTGCTTTTGCTAATTCAATTAAAGCAGCTGTTCCACTTGCATTGTCATCGGCGCCATTTCTAATATTATTATTTATATCAAGTGCGTTACCGTCTTCGTTATACCCTAAATGATCTAGGTGGGCACCTAAGATAACAGTGTTTGCAGCTTTATTATTAATAAAGGCAGCTACATTATGCGCAGTTCTTGAAGCGTGCTCAAACTCAATACTAGCTTGAATTTCATAAGTACTTAGTTCATCACTAAAATATTTTGAGAACCCTTTTTTAGTAATATATACAACAGGAATAGGTAATGCTTTAGCTGTATCAAATTTATAATATTGAATATTATCCACCAGTGTGCCGCTATTGTATAAAAATAAAGCAGCCCCTTCTTTTTGTTTTGTTTCTTTAGCAGTGGTAAGCAACCATTCATTTATATCGAAATGGGGATTGCTGGTATTTTCTTCCAAAACTTCACCCATATCTTTAAACCAAATTTGATTGGCTTCATTTAAAGAAACAGATGCCAAGGATTTAATATTACCAACGCCACTATTTGAAATAGGGAAAAAATCAGCATCTAATAAAAGACTTTGTTTATCGACTTTAATAAAAGAGCTTGCTGTTAATTTTTTTCCTTCGTCAATGGAAAAGCTTTGAATAAAACCGTTAGAGCCCTTGGCTTGTATACCTGCATTTTGATATTGCAAAATAATATAGTCTACTGCTTTTTGTTCTCCTGGGCTTCCTGCACGTCGACCCTCTAAGGCATCACTGGCTAAAAATTTAATATGGTTTTCTAAGTTTTGAATAAGCAGTTTATCGGCTCTTTTAAGACCTTGGGCATTCAAAAAAATTGGGAATAAGACCACTAAGAACAAGGCAATACTGCGCATACATATCTGTTTGAGCCCTAAAGTTAAATAAAGCTATTAGCAAAACACTCGGATCTCTAAAATTTGATATGATTTTTATCATCTTTCAGCCTCTACTCAATTTCTAATTTCGTAAGTCTGACCCAATCATAAAACCTAGCTTTGCCACCTCATGAATGCCGGCATACATATTGCTTTAGTAGGAAACCCCAATAGCGGAAAAAGTTCTCTTTTTAACGCACTTACCGGTATGCACCAAAAAGTGAGCAATTTCCCTGGCGTAACGGTAGATAAAAAAACTGGGATAATACAGTTAGCGGGCCAGCCAACCACCCTCATTGATTTACCAGGTACTTATAGTTTTTATCCCAAGAGAGAAGATGAGTGGGTTGCCTATAAAGTACTCATGGGTGTAGATGAAGAAGTAAAAACAGATTTAATATTACTAATTGCTGATGCAAGTAATCTAAAAAGGAATTTACTTTTTTGTAGTCAAATTATTGATTTAAAAATTCCTGTAGTCTTGGCTTTAACCATGAATGACTTAGCAGCTAAAAAAGGAATTAAAATAGATATCGCAGGGCTTCAAGAAGATTTAGGTATTCCTGTAGTAGCCATTGACGCCCGAAAAAATAAAGGACTTACAGAATTAAAGACGGCTTTAACGAATATTATTCAAACCACGCGTTCAAAAAATCAGCAAAGCTTTATTGATAATAAAAAATTAGCACCGGCGGCCATTGACGCTTTTAAAAAATTATATCCCACCCATAGCGATTATGCAGCCTTGCATTATTTAATGCACCATGAAGCATTTCCATTAGAAAATGAAATGCAAGAGCAAATAGAGCAAATTGAAATTGACAACGATTTTAACCATACTAAAACACAGGCCCAAGAAATATTAGAAAGGTACAGTCATATTGGAGCCCTCATGAAAAGAAGGGTGAAAGAACCCGACCCTACTGCCAAGAAAAAAAGATCTGAAAAATTAGATTCCATTTTTTTAGATCGTGTGGGTGGTTATGCAATTTTACTTTCCGTATTATTTGTTTTATTTCAATCGGTTTTTTGGATGGCTAAATTTCCAATGGATGGCATTGAATGGATATTTACCAATTTGACTGCTTATTTAAACACAGTGCTACCCAATGTTTGGTGGGAGGACTTACTGGTGAATGGACTCGTTGCTGGCATTGGAGGCATAGTCGTATTTGTTCCACAAATCATGATTTTATTTGGGCTCATTACTTTATTAGAAGACACTGGTTATATGGCGCGCATTAGTTTTTTAAGTGATAAACTTATGCGCAAAGTAGGATTGAATGGAAAAAGCGTCATGCCAATGATTAGTGGTTTTGCTTGTGCAGTGCCTGCTATTATGAGTGCCAGAAATATTGAAAATAAAAAAGAGCGTTTACTTACTATAATGGTAACCCCTTTTATGAGTTGCAGCGCAAGGCTACCGGTATACACTATTTTAATATCACTCGTCATTGATGATACAATGTACTTTGGTTTTTTAAGTTTACAAGGACTGGTCATGATGGGTTTATATTTAATGGGTATTGTAATGGCCCTATTGGCTAGTATGGTTTTAAAATGGTTTATTAATATAAAAGAGAAAAGTTATTTTATTTTAGAGCTACCTATGTACCGAGCCCCTCGTTGGAAAAACATAGGCACTACCATGATACAAAAAGCAGGCATTTTTGTAAGAGATGCAGGTAAGGTAATTATAGTAATAAGTATACTATTATGGTTTTTGAGTAGTTATGGACCAAGCGCATCAATGCAAAAAGTAAATGAAAATTATACAGCGCAAAAATTAGTACTTGCCAATAATGAAGCCCTTTCATCTAATACTGAAAACACTAAGACGCTTAAACAAATTGAAAAGCAGTATAATAGTCAAAAACTCGAAAATTCTTATGCAGGCATATTAGGAAAAAAAATAGAGCCCATGATTGCGCCCATGGGCTTTGATTGGAAAATTGGTATTGCCCTAGTTACTTCTTTTGCAGCAAGAGAGGTATTTGTGGGCACCATGGCCACTTTATATAGTGTAGAAGAATCGGACAATAGCTCACTTAGAGAAAAATTAAAAGCGGCGGTAAGGCCCGATGGTACGCCTGTGTATAGTTTAGCGGCTGCTTTATCACTTATGGTATTTTATGTACTAGCCATGCAGTGTATGAGTACCCTGGCTGTAGTGAAAAGAGAAACACAAAGCTGGAAATGGCCAACCATTCAATTTTTTTATGATGACGGGGCTTGCTTATCTAATGAGTTGGGCGGTGTATGTAATTGCAAAATAATAAAGCGAGTCTTTCCCTTATCTACTTTTCACTTATCTGCTTTTCACTTCTTCAAAAGCTTCATCATAGTCGGCACGAATAGTGCCCATGATACGATCCCAAAATAAAAAGTATAAACCATAATTACCTTTAAAATATTTATGGTGTTGATTATGGTTTACAGAAGTGTTAATCCACTTTCCAATAAAACTTTTACTAAAACCTTTTGGATATAATTCCCAGCCCAAGTGGCCGTATATATTATACATAATAGAAAGTATAAAGAAAATAATAATATGGGTTGTATGCACTGGAAGGGTAAATAAAAAAACTACGAAAATACCCACTTCCACAATAGATTCTAAGGGATGAAAAGCATAAGCAGCCCAGGGTGAAGGGTTGGTAGACTTATGATGCACCAAGTGCATACTATTAAATAAGCTTTTATGATGCATGATTCTATGGGTCCAATAAAAATAAGTATCGTGCATGATAAACATGATAGGATAGGCTAAAAAATAATAGAACCAACCGTAATCACTAATGTTATCGTATAGTGTAGTATGGGGTCTCATTGCAGGATTCGCTATAAAGAAAAGGGGGATGAATCCAAAAATTAAAATAGTAATAGTACTGTAAAATATTTCACGCAGATAGTCGGTGTTCTTAGGGAAAAGGGATTGTATTTTTTTGTGTAGAATTTTATTTTTAAGTACTACATAAAATAAAAAGAAAACGGCACCAGCAATTAAATAATACCTGCTGCCAATTCTTTGTAAAATGAAAAAATATTTATCGAAATTAAAACTCATATATAAATGTAAAATTAAATTAAAAAAAATTATAAAAAAAATATTCGAAGTAAAATATTCGAAGTAAAATAAATAGCATTACTTAATTGGGCTTTCGTTACTCACTGCTTCTAGCTTAAGCGTTTGAATATCTTCTTTAATACGGTCTATTTCTAGCAGTAAAGTGCCGTTATATACCCCGCGAATACGTCTTTTTTGATCCACTAAAATAAAGTTTTCAGTGTGTAAAAATTCATTGCCCGTTTGATAATAACCCACCGAATCCCCTGCAAAATATTGTTGCTTTGCCAATGCATAAATTTCATTTTTACCACCCGTAAGTAAATGCCATTTTTTCGAATCTACTTTATTTAAAATTGCATACTTTTTTAGAACGGCTACGGAATCTATTTCAGGTGTGACAGTATGTGAAAGCAATAGTATTATTGAGTCATTTTTAAAAGCTTCTTGCAGTAAAGACATATTGGTTATCATTTTAGGACAAATGCCTCTACACTTGGTATAAAAAAAATTAGCCACATAAATTTTTCCTTCTACATTCGCTTCAGTGATGTTCACTCCCTCTTGATTTTTAAAAGAAAAAGAAGGAATGCTGTGAATTTTTGCATACCCACTATCTTCTTTATTGATCCACTCCGGTGTCCAGTCGGGGACATTAAAAAAAGGAAGCGCCACTAAACTATCTGTCTTTACATTTGAAATGGAATTCGATGAATTATTACATGCCATCAAAATAAATAAGCTGCAAAAAAAATAAATATTCAATTTTAACATCTTAGTTTATTTAAATTTATAATCAAGTGAGTCCTGAGGTGTCATGCATAATTTTAATCCAATGAGGCCATATCTTCTGCCTTGCTTCACTACATAATTAGCGCGTAGTACCCCATTTTCCCACCAGATTTTTTGGCTTCCATTTTCATAGCCCATAGTATAGTGAAAAGCTTTATAGGCTTGGCCATTGGAATACCATTCGTTGGCTATGCCATCATGTTCTCCCTTTGTAAAATAAAATTCAAATTTAGGCTTACCATCTTCCCAAAACCCAATATGCTTACCCATTTTTTTACCTGCCTCAAAAGACCTAGACTCGGCCAACTGCTTATTGGCATACCATTTTTTAAAAACGCCCTGCTCTAGTCCATTCAAAAAATGACCCGTCATTGCAGTATCTCCATTGGAATAAGTATTAAAAATAGTGCCGCTGAATTTTTTGTCCTGGAAAAAAAGCGTGTCTTGATGCATTTGCAAAAAAGGATCCTTGCTATTGATTACTACATTAGGAACTGCATTATTTATTGCTAGCTTATCTTTTATAACTATGCTATCATTTATTTCTACACTATCAATGGTCCTTATTTTTTTTGACAAGATAGTTTCATCAGCATTATTACATGCTTGAAAAAAAAGACAAGCCATCATATAATAAATATAAAATGTGTATTTCATTTATTGCGAAACAGTACCTGGCGTTCCATAATAACCAGATCCATTGATATAAGGATCGTTAGAAGTTATATGGTAATGATAAATTCCATTAGGATAATCGGTGGTCACTGCAGTGTGTCCATGGTAGGCATCTAATTTTGAATTATCAATAGCTGCCCCATTTTCTTCAGGACCATAAACAGGAAAGCCGTCTAATAAAAAACCTAACAAAGAGGACTTAGTCACTTTCACTGTTGTTAAATAAAGTGGTTCTACATGATAGTGATACTGGCCAGTAGGTGCAGGATGCCCCCAATACCTATCAAAAGAAACTATTTCACCGGTTAAGGGTTGATTCGGTCCTGCATATTGGTTAAAAAATGGAATGCCGTTTAATGAAACACCTATAGCGCCTAATTGAGTGGCAGCATGCGTGCTAGCTACCTTCGGGTCTATTGGAATTTTAAATACATATGACTTTTCTGAAATTGAATTTGGATTTTTTGCAAAGTTGTATCCTCCAAAAGTGGTTCCAGAAAAATTATCAGACAATGCATTTGAACTAGCATAATAGGAACTCTTATGATCGGGTAGTCCATTGGATTTAATAGTAACAAATGTACCATCAGAAGTGATGCTACTTGCCCCATATACTTTTTTATAAATATCAGGAACAACTGTATTTGAAGTTGTTGGATTACTAGTAGATGGATTACTAGCGTTGTCACTTGTGGTGGTGGTGGTTGAACTTTTAGAACAAGCCAATACTAATAAAGAAAAACTAAGAATAGGTAAAAACTTTAATTGCATACTATATATTTAAAATATAAGACTGCAAATTAGGTAAAGAGTTTAGTAATTACCAACCGCTAATAGCGAAAATTTCTTTTGTATGGTCTTTGGTATCAGGCTTTTCTATAATATGTCTAACCATTCCTGCTTCATCAATCAAAAAGGTTGTACGAGTAGTGCCCATATAAGTACGGCCCATAAATTTCTTCTGGCCCCATAAATTGTATTTATCTACTATTTTCTTATCCTCATCGGCAATCAATGAAAAAGGCAAATCGTACTTGGCTATAAACTTCTCATGCGATTTAACAGAATCCACGCTGATGCCTAAAATTTGTAAACCTTTCTTTTGCAAGGCTTTATAATTATCACGCAAGTTGCATGCCTGAGCAGTACATCCCGGCGTGTCGTCTTTTGGATAGAAATAAAGGACAAGCTTCTGCCCCTTAAAATCGGCTATAGAAACTGTATTGCCATGCTGATCAACGCCTTTAAAGGCCGGCGCTTTAGAACCTTCTTTAATAACTGCCATAATCTTGAATTGTCGGTGAAGATAGCATTTAAAAAGGACAAAAATGTTTAGGCTTAAAATGGGGCAAATTCAGGCAAATTTTAGTAGGTTTGGGCAATTTATATTTTTGTACGCTATGCCAAAAGACAACTCCCTCAAAACGGTATTAATTGTAGGTTCTGGGCCCATTATTATTGGTCAAGCCTGCGAATTTGATTACTCTGGTTCTCAAGCAGCCCGTTCTTTAAGAGAGGAAGGTATTAAAGTCATCCTCATTAATAGCAACCCTGCAACTATAATGACCGATCCAATGATGGCCGATAAAGTGTATCTATTGCCATTGACTATTGAGAGCATTGAACAAATCTTACAAGAAAATCAAATTGATGCAGTACTTCCTACCATGGGGGGACAAACTGCCTTGAACTTATGCAAGGAAGCAGATGAAATTGGTTTATGGAAACAATACAATTGTAGAATGATTGGGGTGGATGTAGCCGCTATTGATTTAGCAGAAGATAGAGAGCAGTTCAGACAATTGATGGTAAAAATTGGAATAGCCGTTGCACCTAGTAGAGTTGCGAATAGTTTTTTAGAAGGAAAAGAATTTGCACAAGTAATAGGTTTTCCATTAGTAATTCGTCCTTCATTTACTTTAGGTGGCACCGGTGGAGGATTTGTGCATGACGCTTCTGAATTAGATGCAGCATTAGAGAAAGGTTTGAAGGCCTCACCTATTCACGAAGTATTAGTAGAAAAAGCAGTATTAGGTTGGAAAGAATATGAATTAGAATTATTAAGAGACCAGGCCGATAACGTAGTAATTATATGTACTGTAGAGAACTTGGATCCCATGGGTGTGCATACAGGAGACTCTATCACCGTGGCACCTGCCATGACTTTGAGCGATACCTCCTTCCAAGACATGCGTAACAAAGCAATGTTAATGATGCGTAGTTTAGGAAACTTTGCAGGAGGATGTAATGTGCAGTTTGCACAAAATCCGGTAACAGAAGAATTAATTGCAGTGGAAATTAATCCAAGGGTATCACGCTCTTCAGCGCTTGCTTCTAAAGCAACGGGTTATCCTATTGCAAAAATTGCAGCGAAACTAGCCATTGGATATAGATTAGATGAATTAAAAAATCAAATCACAGAAACTACTTCTGCCTACTTCGAACCTGCTTTAGATTATGTAATTGTAAAAATGCCAAGATGGAATTTTGATAAGTTCAAAGGCGCCAATGATACTTTAGGACTTCAAATGAAAAGTGTGGGAGAAGTAATGGCCATTGGAAGAAGCTTTACAGAAGCCATTCAAAAAGCTTGTCAAAGTTTAGAGAATGAAGCCATTGGTTTAGGTTATTATGGTAAGAGTTTAATGAAAAATGAGGAACTCATGGAATATATAAAAGTTCCAAAATGGGACCGCATATTTAGAATCAAAGATGCACTCATGCAAGGCTCTACGGTGCGCTCTATTGCAGCCGCCACCGGTATTGACAACTGGTTTTTATACCAAATAAGAATCATCTGTAATATTGAAAAAGAATTATTGAAGCACTCTATTGAAACTATTTCTATAGAATTAATGAAAGAGGCTAAGCAACACGGATTTAGCGATATGCAAATTTCTAAACTATTAACAGGCAATACCAACGACGATGCGGTGTATGAAAAAAGAAAGGCTTGGGGCATAACAAGAGTATACAAAATGGTAGATACTTGTAGCGCTGAGTTTGCAGCCAAGACACCGTATTTTTATTCCACTTTTGAAAATTAATTGGAGAAAATTAATTGCAGTAAATTAATAGCAGTAGCCGAACTTTATAAATAAAGTAAACTAAAACAATATGAACGTAAAAGATATCGTAGCCTTAAATGAAAAAGAAACCAGGGCCGGATTTGGCGAAGGTATTCATGAGTTGGCTAAAGAGAATAGTGAAGTATTGGTATTAACTGCCGACTTAGCAGGTTCATTTAAATTAGGCCCCTTTATCAAAGAATTTCCTGATCGTTTTATTGAAGTAGGAATTGCGGAAGCCAATATGATTAGTATGGCAGCGGGTTTAACTATTGGAGGAAAAATTCCTTACACTACTACTTTTGCCAATTTTAGTACAGGAAGAGTGTATGATCAAATTAGACAAAGTGTTGCTTACTCAGATAAGAATGTAAAAATTTGTGCATCGCATGCAGGTTTAACTTTAGGAGAAGATGGTGCAACGCATCAAATTTTAGAAGATATAGGACTCATGAAAATGTTACCAGGCATGACGGTGGTCGTGCCTTGCGATTTTAATCAAACCAAGGCTGCGACTAAGGCTATTGCTAATTATCATGGTCCAGTGTACTTACGTTTTGGAAGACCAAAATGGCCAAATTTTACCAAAGAAGATGGATCTGATTTTATTATTGGTAAGGCACAAAAATTAAGTGATGGCAAAGACATTAGTTTATTTGCTTGCGGTCACTTAGTATGGAAGGCTATTGAAGCGGGTAAAATTTTAGAAGCTACTGGTGTAAGTGTTGAAGTAATTAATATTCATACTATTAAACCATTAGATGTTGAAGCCATTGTTGCAAGTATTTCAAAAACAGGTTGCGCAGTAACTTGTGAAGAGCATAATATTATTGGTGGTATGGGCGATTGCATTGCTCAAGTTGCGGCTACACATTGTCCTATTCCAATTGAATATGTGGGTACCAAGGATACATTTGGAGAAAGTGGTACACCAAATCAATTATTAGCGAAGTACGGTTTAGACAGTCCAAATATTGTAGAAGCAGCGAAGAAAGTTTTAGCGCGTAAGAAGTAAATAAAAACAAATTCTTAGGTTTCAAAAATAAAAAGACTCTTCGAGTATTCGAAGAGTCTTTTTATTTAAAATCATTAGAGAGAAGATATGTAAGAATTAATTTTTTAAAAAATTCTTACATATCTCTAGGGCGCTAACCTTACTTTACTCCATTGATGGTTTTCAAAACTATAACGAATACGATCGTGCAAGCGCGAACTGCGGCCTTGCCAAAATTCAACCTGCGTTGGATGCACTATATACCCGCCCCAATTTGGAGGCAGGGGCACATTACCTTCTTTATATTTTTCTGTTTGCTCAGTAAAGTTTTTTTCAAGAAAATCTCTATTCGGAATGACCTGACTTTGTGGTGAAGCCCAGGCCCCTACTTGACTTCCCAAGGGGCGTGAATGAAAATATTCGGCAGATTCTTCTGCACTTATTTTTTTAATCGTACCTGTGATACGCACTTGACGTTCCAATTCTTTCCAGAAAAAATTCATGGCAACAATAGGATTGGCTGCAATCTCTTTTCCTTTATTGCTATCATAGTTGGTATAGAAAATAAAACCATCGAGTGTATAGCCTTTGAGAAGTACTACGCGCGACGAAGGAGCGCGGTTAGCATCAATAGTAGAAAGTACAAAAGCATTTACTTCGTCAATATTACTAGTAGTAGCCTCTTCCCACCAATTTGTGAACTGATCCATGGGATTTGCGGAACTAGCTGCTTCATCCAAGGAAGCCATTTGATAATCGCGGCGTATAGAAGCAATATCGTTTTGCATAAAGGAATAAGTTGAATGAGTGTTATTAATACTCTATTAGTTATTTAGTGGCGTATAAAATATTAATGACCGATAATAATAACAGCATGCCCACCAATTGATGCAATTGCGCTAACCATTCAAAGCCGCCCCAAACACCAGGCACAATATGCGCGCTTGCTAACACTGTAAAAATACCTAAAAGAACTTGTATAAACACTAATATCGCTGGCGCAATTCTAGCACGCACCCAAAATGGATTGCCTTGTAATTTTAATAAACGCAGGGTCCAAACCAATAGAAGCACTAACAATATATAAGCCAGGCCTCTATGTATAAAATGAACCCAAATAGTATTGTTAATGGCATTGATAAAAAAACTATCCTTACCCCAAATACTAGCTGGTAGCCACTCTCCATTAATGGTAGGCCAGGTGCTTGCTACATTGGCCGCTTTATGGCCTGCCATTAAAGCTCCATAGATTAATTGAAAAAATAAAATAAGTAAAATAACCCAGGCAAAATTTCGAATGGTGCTAATTTTATTACTGGCATCTTGGTTACCCATATTTCTACGAATAGGTTGCACTGTTAGCGATAAAGCAAACCAATAAGTATAAGTAAGTAATCCCATAGCAAAAATAAAATGAAGGGCTAAACGAGTAGGCTTTACATACACTGCATCTCCTTCTAAACCACTGGCCACCATAATCCAACCAATGGCCCCTTGCATGGCGCCTAATAAAAATAAAACGAGTAAAGGTTTGATCATCTTTGGTTGAAAATATTTTTTCAATAAAAAATAAATAAAACCAAAAGCAAATACTAAACCAATAATGCGGGCCCATAAGCGGTGAAACCATTCCCAAAAAAAGATGAACTTAAAATTATCAATAGTAAATTCAAAATTGAGTAATTGAAACTGAGGCGTTGTTTTATACTTTGTAAATAATGTTTGCCAAGCGGCATCAGACATGGGTGGCAAGGTCCCCGTGACCACTTCCCACTCTGTAATAGAAAGGCCGCTACCGGTTAAACGCGTAATGCCTCCAAGTGCAATTTGGATAATCGTCATGATAACCCCTACTAATAGCCAATTGGCTACTTTTTTTGATTTATGATCGTTCAAATCCACGGCTTTGTTTTAGGCTACAAAGGTACAAAGGAATCAAACAAAGAAGAGGTTTTGGTTTTGCTTAATTATAGATTGATTTTGGTTTCTGCTCAATATGTTTCAATTTTACATAGATACTTTAAAGCAAAACTGAACAATTATTACAAATACAAAAGATTAGACTTGATATACCCCTTAGAAACCTAATATGTAAACTACAAGATTTTAAACAATAATATTATACTTGCCTAAACTAATCAACCAATATCAAGACTTATTATTAGAAGCCGGCTGCGATGAGGCCGGAAGGGGTTCTTATGCAGGACCTGTATTTG
>Ga0209768_10001288_pt1 | contig 16178 bp, 11 predicted proteins | sample LauGreSBDMM110SD_3_FD_187564 | JGI IMG/M metagenome (GOLD analysis project Ga0209768, IMG submission 187564) | Freshwater lake microbial communities from Lake Michigan, USA - Sp13.BD.MM110.SD (SPAdes) (version 2) | ecosystem: Environmental > Aquatic > Freshwater > Lake | place: Lake Michigan... | reverse complement strand
ATTGGGTTTAGCATCTATGCTAGCACATTTGATACCAGTAAAATATGGGATCAATCTTATTATATTGGGCTTTTTTTCTTGCAAACCTTTGCGCAGCTTTCTATTGCATTTTTACTGGGCTATCTTATTAAAAAAGCATTTATCGCACTCGGTATTTTTTTGTTTTATTACCTCATTGTAGAAAATATTGCTACTGGCTATTTAAAAGTAAAAGCTGCAAAAATTGGTGGCGATATAGGTAGGTATTTACCCTTTGAGATTTCGGACCGAATGATTGTTGCTCCTGCGTTTATAGGCAGGTTTGGTAAAGATTTAAAAGCAGCTTACGAAAAGTCTTTATCGGAAGTGCCTTCACAAATAGCATTATCACTGCTACTCACAATAGCTATTTGGGCTTTTTGCTTTTTCATGCACCGCAAAAAAGATTTATAAATCGAGGGTCGATAAACTTTTTGATATTTCAGGATAGTCAAATACAAAACCGGCGTCTTGTATTTTTTGCGCCGATACGGTGGTGCTTTTAAGTACTTCGATACTCATTTCTCCAAGCATTATTTTTAATACAAAACTTGGTACGTAGGTAGTGATGTAAAACTTACCATACAACACATTTGCAAGGGTTTTTGTTAGGGTTTTATTGCTTACAGGGCTTGGTGCAACTGCATTGTAGCTGCCACTCATATTTTCATTTTCGATGGCATACACAAACATTTTAGCAAGGTCTCTACCGTCAATCCAACTTATCATTTGTTGACCGTTACCTAGCACTGCAGCCATTCTTACTGCTAATGGTTTTAAAAATTCTTTTAAAGCACCACCCTGTTTACTTAAAACAATACCTGTGCGAAGGCATACTAGTCGCTTTTGTAAACCAGGCGATGTTATAGGTGCAATTGATGCTTCCCATGCAGCACATGTAGTTCCTAAAAAATCGGGATAGGAAGGATCTGTTTCTACAAAACCTTGGACTGCTAAATTGTTGTTATGCGCGTTATTACTATGATTATTGTTATCTGGCCCGTACCAACCAATGGCCGATGCACTAATAACTGCTTTTACTTTATTGGGGGTCTCATCTAAAGCTTTTACAAGTAGTGCACTACTTTTTGTGCGGCTGTCTAAAATTTCTTGCTTGCGTGCTTCACTCCAGCGCTTATCGGCAACGCCAGCGCCCGCTAAATGAATGATATAATCAGCTTCTGCAATGGCAGTAGTATCAATCGTGCCGGCATTAATATTCCAGTGGGCATAGCCCTTATCAGACACAGTAGACCTTGTAAGTAAAATAACTTCGTACCCTTTTTGTAAGAGTAAATTTTTAACTGCCGTTCCTACTAGTCCTGTCCCTCCTGTTATTAATACGCGCGCCATATGTGTAAATTAAGCTTAATAGTATATAAACAAAGATCCCAACCAAAAGGTTGGGATCTACAACTAAAATCACCAGGCTAAAACAAAGTTAAATGCTATTAATCGGGCTTCTTACCGTGTAAAAAGGTATTCAGCGTTGATATTTGTGTTTGATCTTTTTCGTCTTTACCTACCGAATACTTACTGTAAAAATCTTCTACAGTAGTGAGGGTACTTCCAAAAAGTTCCATGTTTCGTCTAACATAAGCAGGTACATTGTCAAATTCACTTCCAGAATCTGCCCCACCGCCACTCATATTAAATGATAGGTTACGTAATTTTTGGATGCGCTCTGCTGCTCTGCGTTTTTGCTCTTCTGCATCATCAAACATAGAGTCATCAATAAAGGAAGCAGGTGCTGCCATATTGGTGGCCTGACTATACGAAGGCATTTCAGGTTTTTCAATTAATTCCATATCACAAAGTCCTAACTCCGCATCTTCTTCTAATTCATTTAACGACTCACCAAATGAAGTTCTGTAAGATTGTTGCACAGGTGCTGCTGGTGCAGGCTGCGCTGTCATTGGATTTGGAGCGATATAGGCAACAGATGATGCAATACCTACTGCAATTGGAGCAACGGGTACAACAACTTCTTGCGGTGCAGTTTCTTGCGGCGCAGTTTCTTGCACACTCACCACTACTGGCGCTGAAGCTGCAGTTTCCTCTGCATAAATATTGGTAGGCTTATTTAAAATAGTACCCGTAAATGCAGTTGTACTTGATGCTGTTGGTGTATCGTTTACTGTAAACTGAAGTAAAGCTTCTGATGCAGTAACAGGTGGAACAACAATTTCTGGCTTCACTTCTGGTAGTACCACTTCTTCAGTAATTTCTGGACTGAGTTCAAATTGAAGCACATAACGCTCTTCAACAACAGGCTCAATAATTTCTTCAACAACAGGCTCAACAAACGCAGCAACTGGTTCAGTAAATTCTTCAACAGGTGCTTTAAATGTTGGACGCATCATGAAAGGATCATTTTGCTCAAGCGGTAAAGATTGTTGCACGAGCGCTTGCATGGTAGGCAGTTCTACAACAGGCGCAAGAACTGGTTCTACAACAGGAGCTACTTCTTCAACAACGGGTTCTGGTTCAACAAAACTAATCACAGGAGCCTGAGCTGGTTGCTCGGTTTGAAGCGTCATTACAATTTTTTCTTCTTGAGGAACCGCTTTAGTACTCACCGAACTTTTTGCAAATGGATCTTTATGTTCAAATCCTGTTGCAACAAGTGTGATACCAATTTTTTTATCCAACGTATTATCGTAACCCATTCCCACAATTACATCCGTATCTTCTCCGGCTTGCATGCGTAGATGGTTATTAATAATTTCTAATTCATCCATGGTGCACTCATGATCACCTTCGGCACTATTGATATTAATTAAAATCCATTTAGCACCTTTGATATCGCTATCATTTAAAAGTGGAGATGCAATGGCTTCTTCGATAGCAAGTTGTGCTCTGTTTTCTCCTTCTACTTCTGCTTTACCTAAAATAGCAACGCCACCATTTTTCATTACGGTACAAACGTCTGCAAAGTCAACAATAATATGACCTCTACTATTAATAATATCGGTGATACATTTCGCTGCAGTTGCTAATACATTGTCTGCTTTACCAAATGCTTCTTTCATTTTTAAGTTACCGTATTGCATACGTAATTTATCGTTGCTAATCACAAGTAGCGTATCTACGTGTGGCTTTAACTGCGCAATACCTTCTTGCGCTTGTTGCAAACGGCGTGGGCCTTCAAAACCAAATGGTGTTGTAACAATACCAACTGTTAAAATGCCTAGGTCTTTACAAATTTGCGCAATGATAGGGGCACCACCGGTACCAGTTCCGCCACCCATACCTACAGTAATAAAAGCCATTTTAGTATTCACTTCTAATATGCGCTTGATTTCTTCAAGCGATTCTTCGGTGGCTAATTTACCAACTTCTGGATTTGCACCTGCGCCCAAACCTTGGGTAAGGTGTGGTCCTAACTGAATTTTATTGGGAATGCGACTCTGCTCAATGGCTTTAGCATCTGTATTACAAATAATGAAATCAACACCTTCAATATTTTGATCAAACATGAAGTTAACTGCGTTGCTTCCGCCTCCACCAACACCAAGTACTTTAATGATAGAAGATTTTTGTTTAGGAAGATCGAAGTGAATCATATAAACGAGTTTAGAAAGTTAGAATGAAATGGGTATCGTAATAGGTTGGTTTTATTTATTTAAAAGTTCATCTTCGTCTTTAAATAAATCGATAAGGTTGTTTTTAAATTTCTCCCAAAATTTAACACGATCCTCTCCATTACCTCCAGTTCCCACTGGAGTCGGCGCAACTTCTTCAATTACTGGCTCTAGTTCTGGCTCTGGCGTTACTACTTTTAAAGCACGAGGCACTTCAACACGTTTAAATGTTTCGGTAAACTCTTTGTGCTTCATGTCATAATCTGCATAACCTTTTAAGATAAGACCGAGGCAAGTTGCATACATTGGCTTCTTGAGTTCATCTATATGATTGGGTGCTAAATGCTCATTTGGTAAACCAATTCTAGCATTTAACCCTGTTGTGTATTCTGTTAATTGAATGAGGTGTTTTAATTGAGAACCACCACCTGTTAAAATGATACCACCATTTAATAAACGGGTATCAAGTCCTACTTGCTTAATATGATAGGTTACAAAATCTAAAATTTCACTCATGCGCGCTTGAATAATTTGTGCTAAATTTTTAACACTAATTTCTTTGGCCGGCATACCTTTTAAACCAGGAATGGTAATGTACGCATTGGTTTGTGTCTCATCAGCAAGCGCACTACCAAATTGTACTTTTAAAGCTTCTGCTTGGCTTTTTAATACACCAAGTCCCATGCGGATATCCTGTGTAATATTTTCACCGCCAAATGGTATCACCGCAGTATGCTTTAAAATACCTTCACTAAAAACAGCTAAATCAGAAGTACCACCACCAATATCTAGGATTACTACACCGGCTTCCATATCGATATCGCTCATGACAGCACTTGCAGATGCTAGCGGTTGCAACACCAAATCTTTGGTACTTAAACCACTTCTTTCCACCGCCCTGTTAATATTGCGGATGGCATTTCTATCTCCAGTAATGATATGAAAATTGGCACCTACTTTAACACCGTTATACCCTACTGGATCTTTAATATTTTGGTTATTATCTACATGAAAATCTTGCGGAATCACATCAATGATTTGATCGCCTGCAGGAATAAATGTTTTACGTTGGTTGTTGATCAAGAACTCAATTTCCGAACGCATAATTTCTGTGTCGGGGTCTTGTCTAACAATATCGCCACGTGTTTGCAAGCTTTTGATATGATGGCCTGCAATACCCACATACACTTCACTCACTTCTAACTCGGGGTTACTTTCGTAGCAATTTACTAAAGCCAGCTGAATGGCTTTGATGGTTTGGTCAATGTTTAAAACCTGTCCGTGCTGAACGCCACTTGAATTGGCGCGTCCAAAACCTAGGATTTCTAATTTTCCAAACTCATTTTTACGGCCGGCGATGGCGGCAATCTTAGTAGTTCCAATGTCTAGACCTACAATGATCGGTGCTTCATTGTGATGCATAACGGTGTGTTTTAGTTGTTCGTTTTTTTCTTTGTTTTAGAATTCTGTTTAGCCTTCTTGTTTAACGGAGCTATTTTAGTTTTATTGTCAATGTTAATAACCGGTTTGAGAACTGCTTTTTGTTTCACAGTGTCAACAACTTTTGTGGCTACTTTTACGGCCAACGAATCTGCGGCAGCTGCTGCATCTAATGCAGACTGGGCCATTAATCCCTGAATTAAAAGGGCCGATTGTGCCGAGTCTATTTGTGCCTTTGCGGTACCTTGCTTAATGGCAACTACTTGGTCTTTGTAGCGGATATCAATGCGCTCATAAAAACGCACGCCTTTTTGCATCCAAGCCTGCTTGTAAAAAGTTTGCAAGCGCGAAAATTTAGCTTCTAAATCTGTAGCTTTCCCAAGTGAAATAATATGATCGCCAATAACGGGCACCAGTTCAAAATTTGCTTGCGGCGTAATATCAATTTGAGCAATTTGTGCACCCCATAAAGAGTCTTTATTCAAAAACTTTCCAAGCGCAACTACTTCTTTTAATAACTGGCTGTCAGGCTTAGATAAAATGGGCCTATCAGATGTAAAGCCTGTAAACATTGGAACTCTAGCCACTACTTTTTCGCTGAGTGGGAGTCTGAGTCCAGTAGAATCTAGGTAAAACGATGCGCCTCCTGGTGTAAAAATGCGGGACATGGGAATGCGCTCTTCAATTAAAACATGTAGTACTTGCTTGTTGGTATAATAAATCTGAGCTTTTTTTACCCAAGGATTACCTGCTACCGTTTTTTCGATGGCGCTTAAATTAAGTGAAGACATTTTAGCACCAATGATATGTCCGCCCGCTTTAAGCATTTCCTTGATGTCCCTTTCATTAATAAACAGCTGGGTTTCTTCGCCAGCAATTTGAATCTGAATGTCTTTGATTGTTTTTTTATCCTTTTCCTGCCAGGCCATTACAAAAAGTACCATGGTAGCAACCCCCAGCATGATCCAGAGTGTTCGCATTAAAATCTTTTTCCAAGGTAGGTTTCGCATGGTCTTGTTTTTATAAATCGTTTTTGATGTTTCTAATAAGGACGTCAATATCTCCAGCACCCGCCATCACTAATAATTTAGGCTGCTGTTTTTTCACCCAGTCACTTACTGCTTCTTTCTCAAGCAATACCACATTTTTATTGCTCATTTTGTGGGCAATCATTTCAGAAGTTACACCCGGTATTGGTAGTTCACGAGCAGGATATATAGGGAGCAATACCACTTCGTCTGCAGCACTCAAACTTTGGGCAAATTCATCACTTAAATCTTGGGTTCTACTAAATAAATGGGGCTGAAATACAAGGGTTAATTTTTGATTCGAATACAAACTACGAACGCCACTTATGAGTGCAGCCAGTTCTGCTGGATGGTGCGCATAATCATCAATTAAAACCTGTTCGTTTGTTTTTACGAGGTATTCAAACCTTCTCTTAACGCCAGCAAAATTAGCGAGTGCTATTTTAATTTTTTCGGGATCAATGCCTAAGTGAAAAGCTACCGAAATAGCTACGAGTGCGTTTTCAATATTGTGTAGCCCACCCATGTTTAAAACCACTTCCTCAATTTCCCAGTTAGGTCCTACTGCTGTAAAACAATATGCACCATTAACAACTGTAATATCTTTTACAAAAATACTAGCACCATTACCGTTTAAACTATAGGTTACTAGTTTTGATACATCAAAAGATGCTTCGCGTGCGAGTCCTTTTTTTGCAAATAATAAACCACCCTCTTTTACTTTTTCAGAAAAGCGAACAAAAGCTTCTTCAAAAGCTTCAGGCGTTTTATAAATATCTAAATGATCTGCGTCCATGGAAGTAATTACGGCAACAGACGGATGTAACTTTAAAAAACTTCTATCATACTCATCGGCTTCAATAACCACCACATTATTATCACTACTCCAAAAGTTGGTATTGTAATTTGTAGCAATTCCGCCTAAAAAAGCAGTACAACCATAACCAGAATCCCTTAACAAATGCGCTATCATGGTACTTACGGTTGTTTTACCATGTGTACCTGCTACACAAATATTAACAGTGCCTTCAGTTATCCATCCTAAAACATCAGAGCGTTTAACTACTTCGTAACCATTGGCTCTATAATAAGCAAGTTCCCTGTGAGACTCCGGAATGGCAGGTGTATACACTACCACAGATGCATTTTTATCTAAATGATCCAGACTATCCTCGTAATGAATATGAATACCAAGCTCCGTTAAAGCCTCCGTTAAAATAGTTTTGGTTTTATCATAACCATTTACAACACATCTTTTAGCTACAAAATAACGCGCAAGTGCACTCATACCAATGCCTCCAATGCCAATGAAGTAAATATTTTTTATGGTATCTAATTTATGCACGTACGTATTCTAATATTTTAGTTGCTACCACTTCTGCTGCATTTGTAATAGCAAGTGGTTGCAAATTTTTAATAAATGTTTGTTGTTGGGTTGTATCAAGTGCTAGTTTAGTAACTGCATTAAATAGTGTAGCAGCAGCCTGTGCATCTGGCACCAACAAAGCCGCATTATTTATAACTAAATAATTGGCGTTTGCCGTTTGATGGTCTTCGGCGGCAAATGGATAAGGCACAAAAACAGCGGGTTTCGCAGCTACACATATTTCAGCTACCGACATAGCGCCAGCCCTTGATATCACAACATCTGCTACGGCGTAAGCCATATACATTTCTGCTATAAAAGTACCCACCCACACATTGCTATAATTAGTAGCTGCATTTGCATATTTAGTAGCACTTGTTTTACCTGTCTGCCAAACAAGTTGTAGATCTATATTGGCAAAACCATCTAAGTTATTATAGATCACTTCATTGATAGAATTGGCGCCTAAACTACCACCTACTATTAAAATTGTTTTTTTATTTGGGTTTAATCCAAAGAAATGATGCGCTTCCTCACGGGTATGAGACGCGGTAATAATATTTTCTCTAACCGGATTTCCGGTAACAAATAATTTGTTTGCTGGAAAAAAGGTTTCCATACCGCCCGTGCCCGAAAATATAGCTGTTGCATTTTTTGCCAGCATTTGATTGGACTTACCTGCAAAAGAATTGGCTTCATGAATAAATGTAGGAATACCCTTTGCCTGAGCCATTTTAAGCACCGGAAAAGTAGAGTATCCACCTACACCCACAACAAAACTCGGTTTAAATGATGCGAGTATACCACGAACCTGAAAAAAACTTTTAATGAGTTTAAAAGGCAGTATAATATTTTTAAAAATATTGCTCCTATTAAACCCAGCTATAGTAAGTCCAATAATTTTATAGCCTGCAGCAGGTACTTTCTCCATTTCCATTTTACCAGATGCGCCAACAAATAAAAGCTCTATACCAGGCACTTGTTTTTCGAGTGCTGCTGCAATGGCAATGGCCGGAAAAATATGTCCGCCCGTACCACCACCTGCTATAATTGCTTTCATTTTCATTTATGCAGTTGCATTTGAAGGTGAAGCAGGCACCGGAACTGGTGTTGCAAATGGATCTACAATTTTTCCTTCTGTTTGCTCTACGTTTCGGGCCACACTTAATATAATTCCAATAGCACAGCAGGTAAATAAATAAGAGCTGCCACCCATACTCACAAGTGGTAAGGTTACACCCGTTACAGGAAGTAAGTTTACGTTTACGGCCATATTAGCAATCGCTTGGATTACCAGTGTAAAACTTAACCCCACTGCCAAAAATGCACCAAAGGCAAATGGACACCTTCTAAATATTCGAATACATCTAAATAAAAACAAGAGGTAAATAAAAATCATAAATGCCCCACCTAACAAACCATACTCTTCTATAATAATGGAATAAATAAAGTCATTGTAGGCCTGTGGTAAAAAATTCCGTTGCCTACTATTGCCTGGACCTAATCCAACAAGTACACCTCCATTGGCAATGGCAATTTTTGCTTGCTGCACCTGATACGGTGTTTCCGAATCGGTTGCGTAAATAAAATCTTGAATACGGCTAATCCATGTTTGCACACGAACAAAAATACTTTTGTCTTTAACTTTTTCTTTTTCCAATTTACTAACTGGAATGGTGTAATCTACTTTAGGCTTACCGGTATAAGTAATAACAGCCGCTGATACCAGCATAATAGCCGGAATCATGGCTAGACCTATAACCAATAAAATATGTTTCATACTAATACGGCCAATAAACATAAGTAGCAATGAGGTAGCGCCCGTTAATAATGCATTGGATAAATTAGCTGGCAATATCAGTGCACAAGTAGCGAGTACCGGCCAAATAACAGGCAAGAACCCTTTTTTAAAATCTTTAATGACGTCCTGCTTTTTACTGAGCGTTCGGGATATGAACATAAAGAGTGCCAACTTAGCAAAATCGGAGGTTTGAATGGTAAGTTGGATTATAGGAAGTTTAATCCATCTACTACCATCATTAATTTGCGCTCCAAATAATAAGGTATATAAGAGTAATGGCAATGAAACAAAATATAAGATAGTAGCCACTTTTGAAAACACCGAATAATTAACTCGGTGTAAAAAATAAATAAGCGTTAGCCCAATCAGTGTAAAAGAAATTTGCTTAAACAAATACACACTGGTATTGCCTTTGTACATTTTATAAGCAAGAGAGCCCGTAGCACTATACACCACCAAAATAGAAATGAGTGATAGAAGCACTACAATACCCCAGATATATTTATCACCTCTTGTTTTTGTAACAAGTTGTGTTTTTACCCCTTCAACAGTAGGGATTTGAGAAAATAAAGTATCTGAATTTTGATTGAGCATGTTATTGTTTGCGGTCGTTATGCTAAAATGATTATAATGCTTTTACAGCGTCTTTAAATTGTGTTCCACGATCTTCGTAATTTTTGAATAAATCAAAACTTGCACAAGCTGGACTTAATAATACCGTATCGCCTTTTGTAGCCAATTTAAATGCGATAAGCACAGCAGCAGAAGCAGTATTGGCTTCTTCAATCACTGCTACCTTACCCTTAAATGCTTCGATGATTTTTTTATTGTCGGTACCCATACACACAATCGCTTTTACTTTATCTGTTACCAATTCTTCAATCAAAGCATAATCATTACCCTTATCTACACCACCTAAAATAAGTACAGTAGGGTTGCTTAAACTTTCTAGCGCATACCAAGTACTGTTTACATTGGTTGCTTTACTATCGTTGATAAATTCAACGCCACGCACCATGGCTACAAATTCCATACGGTGTTCGAGGCTATGAAAATTACTCACCGCTTCTCTAATTTTTTCCTTGCGTATGCCAAGGGTTGTTGCTGCAATGCCTGCTGCCATGGTATTGTATTGATTGTGTTTACCCTTTAATGCGAAATCATAAATGCTCATGCTTACGCGCTCTTCTTGTATTCTAAGCATCATTTGATCGCCTTTGATGTAGCCGCCTTTTTTAATTTCTTGTTTCATAGAGAATGGTAATGGGTTAGGGTGAAAGGTTAGTAAGGATAAATGGTTAGTTATGATATCGTCATCTGCACAATAGATGAAAAAGTCTTGATTGGTTTGGTTTTCAATAATTTTAAATTTGCTTTTGATATAATTTTCAAATTGATAATTATACCTGTCTAGATGATCTTCTGTAATGTTTAATAAAACACTTACATCGGGTCTAAACGTTTTGATATCGTCTAATTGGAATGAACTTATTTCAGCTACATATAGGGCTTTGGGTGCTTCTGCAATTTGTTTTGCAAAAGAATATCCAATATTGCCTACCATCGCACATTCAAGTCCTGCCGTTTTGCAGATATGATACATAAGCGCGGTGGTGGTACTTTTTCCATTGCTACCAGTGATGGCAACAATTTTACTGTCCCCTTTAAATCTAAAAGCCAGTTCAATTTCAGATATCACCGGAATTCCCTTTGCTCTAATCTCTTTCACCATTTCGTTTTTTTCAGGAATACCCGGACTCTTCATCACTTCTGTGGCCGTTAGAATACGCGCAGCATTATGTTGTCCTTCTTCAAATTCGATACCGTTGTCAATGAGCTCTTTTTTGTAACGCGCTGCAATGTTTCCTCCATCAGAAACAAATACATCGTACCCTTTTTGCTTTCCTAGCATAGCCGCACCTACACCACTTTCTCCACTACCAAGTACCACTAGAAAATGCTTCATGCTTATCTCATTTTTAAAGTAAGAATGGCCAATACCACACATAAAATGGTTATAATCCAAAAACGCACAGCTATCTTACTTTCATGAAATCCTTTTTTCTGGTAATGATGGTGTAATGGACTCATCAAAAACACACGCTTACCTTCGCCAAATTTTTTCTTGGTGTATTTGAAATAACTTACCTGAATCATTACACTTAACAATTCAATTAAAAACACACCGCAAAAAATAGGGATCAATAATTCTTTTCTAACAATAATGGCAAGAGAGGCAATAATACCGCCTAATGCAAGGCTTCCGGTATCACCCATAAATACCTGTGCTGGATAGGCATTGTACCATAAAAATCCAATACACGCTCCCACAAAAGCACCAACAAAAATGGATAATTCACCCAAATTTGGAATGTACATGACGTTTAAATAATCGGCCATTACATAGTTACCACTCACGTAAATAAACACACCAAGTGCCATACCAATAATAGCACTTACGCCTGCAGCTAGTCCATCTAAACCATCTGTGATATTAGCACCATTGGATACCGCAGTAATAATAAACGTCACTACAAAAATGTAAATGATCCAAGTATATTTTTCGGCACCTGGACCCATCCAACTAATTAGTTTGCTATAATTAAACTCGTGGTTTTTAACAAAAGGAATAGAAGTGATCGGCGTTTTAACTTTTACGTAACGGCGCTCCACCCCGTTAATTTTACGAACAATTATATTTGAATCTTTAGCCAAACGCTCTCCTTTTTGAAGGGCTACTACACCTGTGCTTACAGCAGAAGCAGGAACAATTTCTCTTTCTACCGTAACTGCGTTGCTAAAATATAGTGATACGCCAATAATAATACCCAGACCTACTTGCCCAATTATTTTAGTAATGCCAGCAAGTCCATCACTGTCTTTTTTCTTGTAGGATTCCCCCTTTTTTTGAGCGTCTCTGCGTGATTTAATTTTAAAGTAATCATCTAAAAATCCAATGATACCGAGCCATACCGTACATAAAATCATTAAACGGATATATACCTTGTCGAGATTGGCAAATAATAAGGTTGGAATTAAAATGCTTAACAAAATAATGATACCGCCCATGGTTGGTGTACCTTTTTTTTGCTGCTCCCCTTGTAAACCTAGCTCTCTAACAGTTTCCCCTATTTGCTTTTTCTGTAAAAATTCGATGATTTTTTTACCAAATACAGTTGCAATAATCAAAGACAATAAAACCGCCATAGCAATTCTGAAAGTCAAAAATTCAAACATACCAGCACCTGGTACATTGAATTCTTGATTTAGCCATGTAAACAATTGGTATAACATAGGGTTCTATTAATCTTTATTGTTAAAGAATGCTAATAAAATGGCTTTGTCATCAAATGGATGTTTAACACCATTGATATCTTGGTATTTTTCGTGTCCTTTGCCTGCTACCAACACAATATCTTCAGGCTTTGCAAATTCAACGGCTGCTTTAATTGCTTCTTTTCTATCAAGTATTGAAATGTATTTTCGTTTAGCAGCAGTGTTTAATCCTGCTTCCATGTCCGCAATAATCTCCGCTGGATCTTCGGTACGTGGATTGTCAGATGTTAAAATAACGCGGTCACTTAAGTCGCATGCAGTTTGAGCCATAATAGGACGCTTGGTTTTATCTCTATCACCACCACAACCCACAACCGTAATTACACGCTCGTATCCTTTACGTAGTTTTTTGATAGTCGCTAACACATTTTCTAAAGCATCTGGCGTGTGTGCATAATCGATAATGCCAATAATCTGTTTATCGCTAATAATATAATCAAACCTACCTTCTGCACCTGCTAGCATCGACAAATTGGTTAACGCCACGCTGCTTTCTATACCTAAGTTTATAGCAGCACCATATACGGCCAATAAATTGTACGCATTAAACTCTCCTATTAATCTAAAATGAACTTCAATTTCATTCACAAGCATTACAAGACCCGTAAGTGCATTTTCTAAAATTTTACCCTTATAATTAGCACTAGACTTTAAACCGTAATTAAGCTTTTTGGCTTTTGTGTTCTGAAGCATTACTTCACCACGCTTATCATCTGAATTTGTAATTGCAAATGCAGTAGATGGTAACGCATCAAAGAATCCTTTTTTAGCAGCGATGTACGCTTCAAATGTTTTATGATAATCTAGGTGATCATGTGTGATATTGCTAAATAACGCCCCTGTAAATACAAGACCTGTAATGCGGTGCTGATGCACGGCGTGGCTGCTGCACTCCATAAAAACATGGGTACAACCAGCATCTACCATCGTATTTAACAGTTCGTTTAAACTAACTGCATCGGGCGTTGTATGTGTAGCCGGAATAATTTGATCCCCAATTTGATTTTGCACTGTAGAAACAAGTCCACATGTATAACCCAGTGAAGAAAATAATTTGAATAATAATGTTGCAATAGTAGTTTTGCCATTGGTTCCCGTAACACCTACTAATTTTATTTTGGTAGAAGGCGCATCATAAAATTGATGTGCCATATACGCCACCGCTTCCTGTGTATTTGCTACTTTAATATAAGTAAGACCATCCGAAAGCAAAGCAGGCATGTTTTCACACACAATAACTTTCGCACCTAGTTCAATAGCTTTACTTATATAATCATGTCCATCTTGCGCAACACCCTTAATTGCAACAAAGGCGGTACCCTTTATTACTTTTCGTGAATCAATGGCAATACTAGACACCGCTATATCTGTTACACCAACTACTTCGAGTAAGTGTACTTTATATAGAATGTCTTGTAAAATATGCATGATTATTTATTAATTAAGTGTGATTTGGATTTGTTGACCTTTTACAATAGGCTGACCCGCTACAATAGACTGTGCTGCTACTTTTCCGCGACCTTGAGCGTATACTTTTAATCCCGCCGATTCACAGATATATATCATGTCTTTGTAACCAAGCCCTACAAGTGATGGCATAGATTTAGTATCCAGTTTGCTACTCTTTAATAAACCAGCAGGATGTGCATGAGAAATAGTAGCCCACTCGTCTACAAACAAACTAGAATCTATAAAAGGCAGTTTTAATTTTTTGGCAACACGCGCAACATCTTGCTTATAGCCTTTGTATACATACACATTGCTATCTGGCTTAGGTGATGCTTTCGCAATTGGCCCATGTTTTACAGAGGCGCTATATAGGCGGTCTGCAATTTCTTTAAATACCGGACCAGCAACAGATGCACCGTAAAACACAGCTGCATGCGGTTTGTTTTTTATCACTACGATACAAGTGTACTGCGGATTATCGGCAGGGAAATATCCAGCAAAAGAAGACTGATAAATTTTATCAGCATAACCCTTGTTGCCATTTGCTATAAGAGCGGTTCCAGTTTTGCCAGCTACTTTGTATGGAGAACCCTTAAAGAGTGTAGTTCCAGTGCCATGTATACAAACACCTTCGAGGCAAGTTTTTAAATCTGCCAATGTTTGATCGCTACAAATTTTTTCGCTCACAACTTTAGGTTGAATTTCTCTTACCAAAACACCCTCTTCTTTAATGGCCGAAACCAAATATGGCTTCATCATTTTACCATTATTTGCTACCGCATTATATAGGTTAGCTGTTTGTAAAGGGCTCACGAGTAAATTGTAACCAAAAGACATCCATGGAATTGTACTAGGTCCCCATAATTTATGTCCTGGCTTATAAATAAGTGGGCGACCTTCTCCAGATAAATCAATACCGGTTGGATTATCCATCCCCATTTTTTTGAGGTGGTTTATAAATTGCATAGGGTTGTTACTATAATGTTGCACCGCCATTTTAGCCATAGCAACATTGGAACTTAATTCAAAAGCATGCTGCACCGTTACATCGGAACTTCCATGGTTTTCGCTATCATAAACGGTTTGGCCAGCCACTTTCCAAGTCCCCCCAGAAATATTTACCATGTTGTTAAGCCCTACTTTTTTATCTTCTAGTAAAGCAAGCATTGTAGCTAGTTTAAATGTAGAACCTGGCTCAGATGGAGAAATTGCATAATTATAATTTTCATAATAATTACCATCGTTTCCACGACCTAAATTAGCAATGGCTTTTACTTTTCCTGTTTTAACTTCTAAAACAATTGCAGTTCCATGATCCGCTTCATTTTTGATCATCATTTTTTGAAGCGCATTTTCTGCAACCTCTTGTATAAATACATCTATCGTACTTACTATATCTTTACCATTTTCTGGTTCAATTTCGTAGGTGCCGGCATCCAGTGGAACACCTACGCCACCTGCAATGGTGCGTACCAACTGCTTTCCGTTAATACCACGAAGTACACTATCGTAACTATATTCGAGTCCGACTTTATTATTATCACGCGCGAGCCCAATAGTACGGTAGGCCAAAGACTTGTATGGATTTAACCGGATTGATTTTTCTACCGCAATCATTCCACTTTTATAACGGCCCAGTTCAAAAAGAGGAAAGTCTTGGATTTTTTGGTATTCTCTAAATGAGATTTTCTTTTTTAGTAAAAAGTATCCTTCATTGTTTTTATATGCCTGCGCAAACATCGACTTATAATCTTCTGCAGATTGGTCTTTGAATAAATCTGCCATATAATAACTCAATGAATCGATGTGCTCTCTAAATAAGTAACCATTGTTTACATGGAGCGGCGCTACTCTAAAATCCATATAAATATCAAATTGCGGAACACTGGTACTTAACATTTGACCATCTTCGGAATAAATGGTACCACGCTCAGAATCAATATCGGCAATTCGCTGATGAAGACTATCACTCATGCTTCTCCAGTATTTGCCCTGTACCTGTTGAATATAAAAACCTTTACCAATAATAGCTACAGCTACAATCACAACAAAAACGAAGCTTAAATAAACCCTCCATAATATGTCTTTTTTGATATCCACTTGGCTCGTTATTTTTTGGTTGGTTCAACAGATTTTTCTACTTGTAATCTTTGTGG
>Ga0209768_10001282_pt1 | contig 16214 bp, 11 predicted proteins | sample LauGreSBDMM110SD_3_FD_187564 | JGI IMG/M metagenome (GOLD analysis project Ga0209768, IMG submission 187564) | Freshwater lake microbial communities from Lake Michigan, USA - Sp13.BD.MM110.SD (SPAdes) (version 2) | ecosystem: Environmental > Aquatic > Freshwater > Lake | place: Lake Michigan... | reverse complement strand
CGAAGCCCAGACGCCAGCGGTGAAGCCGGAGCTGTGCGCGACGTCGAAGCCGCCCTGGAGGGCAGTCTTGCCGCCATTCTGCGTGATACCGCGGAAGACGTAATCGCTGGTGTACGACAGGTTGCCCGTGGTGGTGAACGCCGAGGCAGAGGCGGGCGCCGACTGAGCAAAGCTCGCGGCAGCGGTGAGGGTGAGGAGGGTGATGGAGGTGTGCTTCATGGCGTCTGTGGATGTGCTCAAAGCCTGCCAATTCACCATATATTTCGACAATCGTGTAAAGATTGGCGAATAAGCACCAACGTTTGCTTAAAAAGAAACCGACGGTGCTTTATTTTAAGCCTAAATCACTGGCCTTAACTGAGGTAACACTCGAGGTGGGCTTCAGCTGATTTCGCCCAACTGAACTCCGACGCCATCGCGGTCTTCTGCAGTGACTTATAGGTCGCCGGGTGCTGATAAAGTTCCAGCGCCCGGTTGAGGGCCCACTCGATGCCGCCTCGGTCCGCATGCTCGAAAATAATCCCGGTGCCATGCTTCTTTCCGTCCCAGCCGCTCACGGTGTCGGCCAAGCCGCCGGTGGCGCGAACAATCGGGAGTGTGCCGTAGGCCATCGAATACATTTGGTTCAGGCCGCACGGTTCGAAGCGGCTGGGCATCAAGAAAAAATCACACCCTGCCTCAATCCGGTGGGAGAGTCCGTTGTCGTAGCCGATGCGGACGGCGCAGAGCTGGGGGAAGTCGACAGCGAGTCGCTTAAACTCGTTTTCCAACCAGGCGTCGCCGCTGCCGAGGAGCACAAACTGCAAGCTGCCTTCACGCAGGAATTTCGGGAGCACGCTGACGGCGAGGTCCAGACCCTTTTGCTCCCAGAGACGCGAGACAACGCCGACGAGCGGAACGTCACGATCGGTGGCGAGATCGAGCTCGCGCAGGAGGGCGGTCTTGCATTGGGCCTTGCCCGCGGGCTTCTTGGCTGAGAATGCGACGGCGATATGCTCGTCGGCCTCGGGGTTCCATTCTTCGCGGTCGACGCCGTTGAGGATGCCGCGCAGGTCGCCCGCGCGGCGACGCACGACATCGTCCAGTCCGTAGCCGAAGGCCGGGGTGAGGATCTCCTTGGCGTAAGTCGGGCTGACGGTGATGACCTTGGCGGCGTGGAGGATGCCACCCTTGAGGAAGTTGACGCCGCCAAGGCACTCGAGTTCCTGTGGGCTCCAGAGGAATGCGGGCAGGCCGAGATAGGCCATAATCCGCTTGGGATAGAGGCCTTGGTGCTGCAGGTTATGAATAGAGATGACGGTCTTCGCTTGGCCGAGGGCGGACTGCTTGAGCGTGGTATTCAGGAGAACGGGCACGAGGCCAGCGGTCCAGTCGTGGCAATGGATGACGTCCGGGATCCAGCTGGTCGTCAGGCATGCGTCCAGAGCGGCACGCCCGTAGAAGGCGGCGCGTTCGCCGGCATCGTCACGCGCCGGATAGATTTCGCGGGCCCCGTAGAAATCTTCGTGTTCGACGAACCAGGCTTCGAAATTCGGCGAGACTTGGAGCGTACGGATGCGGCAGCCGGCCTTGCGGGCGTCGCCGTTCACGCCGACCTTGAGCGACTCGATGAGCGTGCCCATCTTCTCGCGACCGGGGACGGAGCCGTACAGGGGCGTCACCGCGCGGACTTCGTGCCCCTTAGCGGCCAAAGCCTTCCCCAGCGCCACGGTGGCATCGCCGAGGCCGCCAGCCTTGGACCAGGGCGCCAGCTCGGGGGTCACGAAAAGGATTCTCATGCGGAAGGGCGGGTGTCGCGGGGGCGTCCGAGTCGATTGAGCAAAGGGACGAAGGCCACGAGGATAATCAAGGCGGCGACCATGGCGACATTGCCAGCCAAATCATGGACGGTGCCGAGCGATGAGAAACCGGCCTGGCCATGCTCGACGCCGGCGAAATCGCGCTCCAGCGATTTTGATCCGTTGTGCAGCGCGTGGAAGGTGAGGTAGGTGTTGCGGCCAATGTTGAGCAGGATGGCGGTGAAGCCGGCCAAACTAATCAACGCGATGCGGCGGAGCAGTGCGCCCGGGAAGCCGCCTTCGAGGAAGACCGCGCCGAGGAAAGCGCCGGCGAAGACGCAGGCCGAGAGCGAACGGATGCCCGAGCAAGCCTCCGCCACGCCAACCGCGTCTCCGTTAGGGAAGATGATAGTGTTGCCGCTGACCCGGATGGCATGGTCGTTGAAGCGCAAGATGCCGGAGACGATCTCCGTCACGTTGGTGAGTAGCTCGCCCTTGATCTGGTTGTCGACGAGGAAGAGGAAGGGGCCGGAAATCAGCCAGACGCACGTGGGGAATAGGAGGAGTCCGACCGCCCGCCAGCGGGAGGTCGATGTTGCGACGGTGTCCTGCGGCCCACGGACGGAGAGGAAGGCGAACGCCAGCGCCGCGCCGGCCAGACCGAAGCAGATGGCGAGGGTGGGGCCGATGCCGGTGCCGAAGATGGCACGGGCGGCGGCACCTAAGCCGAAGAGCGCGAGGGAGGCGAACGCCAGCAGCTGGGCGAGGGTGAGCACGCCTCGGGATGTCGGCGCAGCAACGTCCGCCCGTTCGCCTGTCAGCAGGGCGCGGAGCTCTTCCCAGCGATCCCAGAGCACGTAAGCGGAGAAGAATGGCACGAGGTAGCCGAAGGTGTAATCATCCTTGGTGCTCCAGATGGCCCACTGATCCCAGGTCGTGAACGCGGCCATGCCGATGAGCAGCAGGCCGAGGCCGCGCGTCGTGCCATCGAGCTTAGACTGGGCTTCTGCGGACATCAGAACCGGGGCACCGCGGCCAGGAGCGTCTTGGTGTAGGCCTGCTGCGGGTTGCCGAGAATCTCGGCCGGCGTACCATGCTCGACGATTTTACCTTTGGACATCACGAGGATGTGGTCGCTGACATGTTCGACGACGGCGAGGTCGTGGGCGATGAAGAGATAAGTGAGGCCGAGCTGTTCTTGCAGGTCCTGGAGGAGGTTCACGACTTCGGCTTGCACGGAGACGTCGAGCGCCGAGACGGGTTCATCGCAAATGATGAGCTCCGGCTGCACGGCGAGAGCCCGGGCGATGCCGATGCGCTGGCGCTGGCCACCAGAGAATTCGTGCGGGTGGCGGCGCAGGTGTTCGGCGGGGAGCTGGACGCTGCGGAGGAGTTCGGCGCAGCGGGCTTCGCGGTCCTCCCGCGTCATCTGCGGGAAGTGGATTTCAAGTGGCTCGGAGAGGATGCTCAGGATGTCGGCGCGCGGGTTGAGCGAATTATATGGATCCTGGAAGATCATCTGGATCTTCTTGCGCCAAGGGAGGAAGTCCGAGTTCGAGAGGACGCCGATGTCCTGACCGTGGTAGAGAATCTTACCGGCGGTCAGCGGCGCGAGCTTAACGATCGCGCGACCGGTCGTCGTCTTGCCCGAGCCGGATTCGCCGACGAGGCCGACGGTCTTACCCTTCGGCACGACGAAGGAGATGTTGTCCACGGCCTTCTTGGGTTCGGCTTTCTGGAAGAACCAGTTGGCGCGGCCGGGGTAGTGGACGGAAAGGCCAGTGACTTCGAGAAGGTTGTCGCTCATCGGGAGACCTTAAGTTCGTCGGACAGGGTGGTGAGGCGACGGCGCCGCTGGCCGAGGCGGGGGATGCAGGCAATGAGCGCCTTGGTGTAGGGGTGCGACTGCGTCCGCATAATCTGTTCGACTGAGCCGGACTCGACGATGCGTCCTTTCCACATCACCGCGACCTTGTCGGCGAAGTTCGCAATGATGCCAAAATTATGGGTGATGAGGACGATGCTCATGCCACGCTCGCGACGGAGGCGGGCGAGGAGGTCCATGATCTCCTTCTGGATAGTCACGTCGAGCGCCGTGGTCGGCTCGTCGGCCACGAGGATCTGCGGGTTGCACGCCAGCGCCATGGCGATCATCGCGCGCTGTTGCATGCCGCCGGAGAGTTCGTGGGGGTATTGGTTCGCAACGCGTTCGGGGTCGTTGATGTGGACCTCGGCGAGGGAGCGGATGACCTCAGCCTTGACGTCTTTGACGTCCGGTCGGTGTAACGCGACGGCTTCGCCAATCTGGAAGCCGATGGTGTACACCGGATTTAGGGAAGTGCCGGGTTCCTGAAAAATATAGGCGATCGAGCCACCGCGGACCTTGGCGAGCTTATCCTCGGTAAGTCCCATTAACTCGACGCCGGCCAGTTTGACGGATCCCGAGAGGGCGCAGGACGGCTCGGGTGGCAGCAGGCGGGTAAGGGCGAGGGCTGAGACCGACTTGCCGGAGCCGGATTCGCCGACGACGGCGAGGACTTCGCCGGCGGCGAGTTCATAACTGACACCTTGGGCGGCGACGGTCTCGCGGTCACCGGTGCGGAAGGTGACGCTGAGGTCCTGTACTTTCAGGAGAGGCTCGGCGGACATGGTCGGCAACATAGGTCGGGGTGCGGCGAAGGGAAAGGAAGAACGGCGGTCATTCGGCGCGCCAGCGGTCTTCGACGACGGTCTTTGGCGCACCGCGCACCTTGCCATCGCGGAAATCCTTGAGGTCGACCTCACGTTGCTTGGGGTCGAGCCAGAACAGGCCGTACTGGCCCGGGTCTTCGGCCGAACGCACGTCGAAGCCTGCCGGGAACTTGACCCAATCCCAGTGGGCGATGCGGTAGCCCGGCACCTTGAAGCCCGGGATGAAGTCGGCGAGGTCGTGGATGCGGTGCTGCATCGCATGCGACAACTTGATCATCTCGTCTTCAGCGGTGGCCTCGCGGAAACGGTCGATGAGTTTGGAGAGCTCGGGGTCGTCGATACCAGTGATGTTGTTCGTCTGGCGCTTTGGTACCTTACGTCCGTCCGCGAGCTTCTCGACCGCGTTGTCGGTGTGGTGGGATTCCCAGAGGGCTGGCAGACGGCTGGAGACAGACCAGGCCCAGAAGACAATGTCATGGTTCTTTTCCATGACCTTGCGGTATATCGTGGTACCCTCAAGCGTCTCGGGGCGGTATTCCACGCCGCAACGACGGGCTGATTCGACGAGCGTCGCGAGATACTTGCGGCGGTCGGAGGTGTCGAAGGTGAGGCGGAACGAAAGCCGTTCCCCGGCGGCGTTCATCAGGATGCCGTCGGACCCGACCTGAGTGAAGCCGGCCTTGGCGAACGCCGCGCGGGCGAGTTCCGGCGAATATCGGCGTGGGCGAATCGATGGGTCGGTGAACTTGCCTAGGCCTTCGCTGAACTGGTTAAGGCGTTCGTAGTCTCCGCGGTAGAAGCCGTCGATGACGCGTTGGAAGTCGGTGGCGTGCTGCAGGCCGACGCGGACGTCGAGGTCGGCGAGGAGGGGCTTCTGGGTGTTGAGGTAGAGGCCGTAAGGAGGGCGGGGAATGTCGTTGAAGAATTGGGCCTTGGTGAGGTAGCCGTTCTGGTAGGCCTTCTTCTCGTTGGTGCCGTACCAGTAGCGCGGCATCATGATTGGCATGAAGTCGATCTCACCCGCCAGCATCGAGGCGTAGGCGCTATCAATCTCGCGGATGACGCCGTATTCAATGATATCGGGATTGTAACGGTGGCGATAGAACTTTCGTTGATCGCCCCACCAATCTTGGACGCGGGTGAGGGTGACGGATTTCTCGCGCTGGAAACCGGTCGGGCCGACGAAGTAAGCGCCCGTCGTCGGCTGGAAGCGGTCGTTGTACAGCTTTTCGTAGTTCGGGCCGAAGTCCTTGAAGAAATTACGCGGAAGCGGGATCAGCTGACCCAGCTGTTCCAGTTGATATGGGCGCTTGCGCGGGGCCTTGATGGCGATCGTGTGGGCGTCGTACCTCGTGATGCCACCCCACTCGCGCGTGTAGAAGTCGGCGTACCAATCGGCTTTCGCCCAAGGCGAACGATTGAAGTAGAACGTGAAGAAGAAGTCGTCGGCGGTGATCGGTTGCCCGTCCGTGAACTTCGCGTTCGGATCAAGGCGGAAGTAGGCCGTCATGCCGTCGGACGACATGGCCCAGCTCGTCGCCAGGGCAGGGATGGTCTCCTCGGTGTTCGGATGTGAGGAGATCAGTCCAAAGTCGTTGTTATCGTAAAGCTCACCCCGAAAGCCGTTGTTGGCGTTAGGGCCGACGCGCCGGAGCGTCGGCGGCGTGCTCGGCGTGAACTGGCGCAGGCTGCCGCCGCGCACGGCCCGCGGATCCGCAAACTCCTTCTGCTCCGAACCGTCGTGCCAGACGAGGTCTTTGGGGAGGTCGGTCGGCTTGGCGAAACGGAAGAAGTCCTTGTGCTCGGCGTAGTAGGCCGCGGCCTTCGGGTCCTCGTAGGTCTGGGCCGAGGCGGTCGTCAGGACGAAGAGGATGGCGAACAAGGTTCTCATTTTTGGGCGCGACGGAGGTCAAAGGCGTCTTGGAGCGCTTCGCCGATGGAGTTGATCATGACCATGGTACCGACGAGGCAGCAGAGCGTGGGGCCGAGGATCCACCAAGCGTTCCAATTTTCCTTAGCCTGTTGGAGGAGGTTTCCCCAGGAGGGCTCGGTCGGCGGCAGTCCGAAGCCGAGGTAATCGAGCGCGGAGAGCGAGAAGACCAGGCCGTGCAGGCTGAAGGGGAGCGTCGTCAGGATGATGGTCGCGCAGTTGGGCAGGATGTGTCGCCAGATGATGCGGGCGTGGCCGGCGCCGAGGGCACGAGAGGCGGTGACATAGTCGCGAGCGGAGACCTGGTAAGCGGCGGCGCGTAGCTGCTGGGCGAGCCCGATCCACGAGAACGCGACGAGAATGAGGATGAGGATTGCTAGCGAGGGCTCGAGGAGGCTGGCGAGGAAGATGATGGCGTAGAGGAACGGGATGTTGGACCAGATTTCCATCAGGCGTTGGCAAACCATATCGAACCAGCCGCCGAAGTAGCCCATCGCAGCCCCCAGAATTAGGCCGATGGCGTACACGCAAGGCAGGAAGATGAGGGCGGAGAGCAGGAGGATGCGGAAGCCGCCGAAAAGCCGTGCGACGATGTCGTGGCCGGATTCGTCGGTGCCGAGCCAATGTCCGTCAAGTCCCGGCGGGCAGGGCGAGGGCACCTGCGTGCGGAGCGTACCCTTTGGTTCCCAGTCGGTCCGGTCTACGGCTGGAACACGCTGGACGACCTTGCCGTTGGCGAATTTCGCGCGGGCGATACCGACGCCCTCGGCGAACAGGCGGGCGTCGCCTTCGGGCCGGCCGTTGATGATCGTCCAGGTCTGGCGGCGGGTGCCGTCCGCATTGAGCGTGAAGATGCGCCCTTCGGAGATGATCCCGCGAGGGTCGTTCCACCGTCCGTCGGCGTCGCGGGAGACCTCCGGCGTCACCTCGCAGACTTCGCCCGGGGCGAACGGCACGGGCGGCATGAAGAGCCAGCCTCGGCCGTTCTGCTTCAGCTCTTCGGCCAACAGGCGATAGTTGGGTTCGCCTTCGATCTTCAGGCCGAGGTCACTTCCGGGGATGAAACCGGCGAAGACCGGGAAGCGCGTGACGCCGTCGACCTTGAGCACGAGCGGGCGGTTGCCGACGAGTAACGGTCCAAGCAATGCGAGCGCCGAGAGCGCGCCCAACGTGAGCAGCGACCACCAGCCCATACGGTTACGACGGAATCGGTCGAAACGCTGTCGCGTGATGGGATCGAAGAAGCTCATGTGGATTTATCGAACCGGATGCGCGGATCGACGGCGGCGACGCAGAGGTCGGAGACGATGTTGCCGATGAGCATCGCTAGGCTGGAAAGCGTGAGGAGACCGAGGAAGACGGGATAGTTACGGTGGACGAGTGAGTCGTAGCCCAGCAGGCCGAGGCCCGGGATATTGAACGTCACTTCGATAAGAAAAGAACCCGTGAGGAAGAAGCCGAGGTTGCCCCCGAAGGTCGCGGCCAGGGGGATGAGCGAATTGCGGAGCGCGTGCACGAAGACGATCCGGATATGGCTCAGTCCCTTGGCCTTCGCGGTGCGGACGTAGTCGGCGGCAAGGTTATCGAGCAGACCATTGCGGGTGAAGAGCGTGAGCGCAGTGAAGGCACCGACCATCTCGCAGGCGAGTGGCACGATGGTGTGGTGGACGCGGCCCGCCCAACTGAGGTTCGCCCAATCAAACCCTTTAGTTGGGAACCATCCGAGATGGAAACAGAGCAGGTGCAGCAACGCGACGGCGAGGATGAATCCGGGGACGGAATAGAGGATGAACAGAACCTGCGAGGAGCCGCGGTCGAACCAGCCGTCGCGTTTCAGGGCCTTGGCGACGCCGAGGGGAATCGAGATGGCGTAGGCGAGCAGCAAGGACCAGCCGCCGAACCAAGCCGAGAGGGGCAGTCGCGCCTTGATCTCATCCCAGACGGGTTTGTCGCTGGTGGTGGAATCGCCGAGTTCCGCTTGCAGCAGGCCGGCGTAGGCTTGGCGGTAGACAAGTATGCGCGTCGCTGTCTCGGGGTCGTCGGGCAGGGGCGCGAGTGAAGCGAACCAGTGAGCGCGGGCTTTGCCGTCCGGCATGGTCGCCGTGGTGGCACTTCCGGCCTGGCTGACGTTCAGTTTAAAGGATTTGCCCGGGTTGAGGTCGTCGGCGACCTCCGCCTCGGCCTTGCCGTCCTTATCCAGACGCACCGTGATCCAGTCCGCCGGGCCGGGGAGGGCGCCGAGCCAGATGGCGTAGGCCTCTATAAGAGAGCGATCGAAACCATAGCGCCGTTTGAGGTTGTCGAGCTCCTCGGGCGAGGCCGGACCGCTCGGGCGGGCCGCGGTGCTGCGTTTACGGTCGGCCTGCTGGCGCTCGGCGAGGGCTTGTTCGATGGGGCCGCCTGGGACGAAGCGGGTGAAGCAGAACGCGACGAACGTGATGCCCACGAAGGTCAGTGGGACTAGCAGCAACCGTCTGAGGACGTAGTCGCGCATCGCGGGTCTCTATAGGGCAGTCACAGAACGAGAGGGGTCAACCCGAAAGGACTCGCTTGCACCCGTCGCCGGAGGTCGCACCTTGTGTGGGGTGCCCCTGCTTTACTCGTCCCTGCTTTTTGTCGTCCTTGCCGTTGTCGCGTTCGGACTACTCCTACTCACAATCTTCCTGGTCGCCTTCGCCTGGCGGGCACCGCGACGACACAAGTCAATGTCGTTGGGTTATTGCGTCATGCACACCCTGTGCTGGCTCCTCTTGAAGTGCGGGTACAGCATCCGTGTCCGCGGGTTGGAGAATATTCCGCAAGAAGGCGGCGTACTCCTTATCGTGAACCACGTCGCCTATGCCGACGTGGTGGTGATGGGTGTGATATCGCATCGTCCGGTGCGCTTCCTCTCTTGGGAAGGTTTCGAACGGCATAAGTTCATCGGCTTCATGTGCCGACTAATGGGGACGATTCCGGTTTCGGAGACGAAGGCCAAGGAGGCCATCGTCAAGGCGGGCGAAGCTCTCGCCCGCGGTGAAGTCGTCTGCATCTTTCCCGAAGGCAGCATCACCCGTAACGGTGCCCTGATGCAGCTGCGCAAAGGCTTCGAGCTGATCGCCCGCCGGGGTGGCGCGCCTATCCTGCCCGTCGCAATCGATGGTATGTGGGGCGCACTCTTCAGCTTCGGCGGAGGAAAGTTTTTCTGGAAGTTACCCAAGCATTTACCGCGTCCCATCGGCGTCGTGGTCGGTCAGCCGTTTCCTGTGGCCGAGCATGCCAAGACGCGCTCGCGTCTACTCGAGCTCGCCGCGGAGGCCTTCGCCATGCGCAAATCCCTCGAAGGTCATCTCGGCCGAGAGGTCGCGGAGGGCTTGGCAAAGAAGGGCGGCGCCATCGCCTTGGTCGACCGCACGTCAGCCCGCCGCGAGTTCACCGGAGCCACGCTGTTGGCCTTGGGCTGGGCTTTCGCGGGTGAGTTGAAGCGCCGGACAACGTCCAAGCGTGTCGCGATTGTGCTGCCCCCGGGCGTCGCGGCGGCGGTGGCTAACCTCGGTTGCGTGCTGGCCGGAAAGGTCTCCGTGAATCTCAATTTCTCGCTGGGTCGCGAGCAGGCGCTCTCCTGCCTCCAGCGCGCCGAGGTGGACCTTGTCGTCACGGCCGGCGCTTTTCGCAGTAAGCTCTCCGAGAAGTCTCCGGACTTCCCGTGGGGTGATCAGGTCCTCGACGTCGCCGACTTTCTGGCGACGCACTCGCGCGCCGACCTCGCTTTCCGTATCAGTCTGATCCGCTGTCTGCCGACCTCCTGGGTGCTGGCGTGCATGGGGCTGCCGAAGCATGGCGGCGACGACGAAGCGGCTTTGCTCTTCACTAGTGGCAGTTCTGGCCAGCCCAAGGGCGTACGTCTCTCGCACCGTAACATCCTGGCCAACCTGCGGCAGATCGACGATGCGGACATCCTGCCGGACGACGCGGTCCTGCTCAGCAGCCTACCGGTTTTCCATAGCTTCGGTTTTACGATTGGGCTTTGGTATACGCTCTCTCGCACGCCGCGTTTGGTGACCTTGCCGTCGCCATTGGATTCGACCGCTGCGGTGAAGGCGATCAAGGAAGAGAAGGTCACGGTCGTCGTCGGCACGCCAACTTTCCTGCGCCCTTATCTCCGGCGCGGTACGGCCGCCGATTTCGCGTCTCTCGAATGGGCTGTCGTCGGGGCCGAGAAGTGTCCGACCGACCTCATCGATGCCTTCGCCGCCCAGCTGGAGACGCCGATTCTGGAAGGCTATGGCATCACCGAGACCAGCCCCGTGCTTGCCGTCAATGTGCCCGACCGGCTCGACCCTGAAGGTCCCGATGGCGTTTGGCTGGGCAACGTCCGCGGCTCCGTCGGTCGTCCGGTCATCGGCGTTGCCGTTCGCTTCCTCGACCCAGAGACTGGCGAGGTCCTGCCGAACGGCCAGGTAGGTCTCCTGGAAATCAAGGGCGCTAATATCTTCATGGGCTATCTCGATGCCGAGCAGACGGCTAAGGCGATGACGCCGGATGGCTGGTATCGCACGGGCGATCTCGGCCGCATGGATGATGACGGCTTCTTGCATCTAGCTGGAAGGCTCTCCCGCTTTTCCAAGATTGGTGGCGAGATGGTCCCCCATGGCACCGTCGAGGATGCCTTGCGCAAGGTGATGAAGCTGACTGATTCTGCTGAGATCAAGGTCGCCGTCTCGAGTACCGCGGATCCGGCCAAGGGCGAGCAGCTCATCGTGTTGCATGTCGATGATGTCGACGTCGAGGCGATCCGCACGGCGCTCGCGGCCGAAGGGCTCGCTAACCTGTGGATTCCCAAGGTGTTCAAGAAAGTGTCCGCCATCCCTATTTTAGGCACGGGCAAGCTGGATTTGAGCAAGTTGCGGGAGCTGGCACAGGGCTGACGCGGTTTTGGCTCGCTTGTGGCTTAGGGTCTATTGTCCTCACTAACAATCATGCCCAAAAAGAAGAAGCCCGCGAAGAAGTCCGTCAAGGTGCTTAAGGCCCGCAAGTCCGCCCCGAAGCCGGCCAAGAAGGCGGCGGCGAAGCTCGTAGCTAATTCGCAGGTCGTCGCTTACCGCGATGCGATTCTGCGTCACTTGAAAAGTACCTTCGCTCGTGATCCCGTCACCGCGACCCGTAACGACTGGTGGATGGCCACCTGCATGGCTGCCCGTGACCTGATGATTGCGCGCTACATCGATACGCAGTCCCAGCATTCCAGCTTGAACGTCCGCCGCGTCTATTATTTCTCCTTGGAGTACCTCATGGGGCGGGTGCTCTCTAATAATCTCGTCAATCTTGGCCTACGCGACGTGGCGGCGGCGGCCTTGGCCGAACTCGGCCAGGATTTTGAAGCGGTGGCGGATGAAGAGGCTGATATGGGCCTAGGTAACGGTGGGCTCGGTCGCCTCGCCGCCTGCTTCCTCGATTCCCTCGCCACGATGGATATCCCGGCTATCGGCTACGGTATTCATTATGAGTTCGGCTTATTCCGGCAGACCTTTGCGCTGGGCCGTCAGGTGGAGGTCGCGGATAATTGGTTGGCGAATAATAATCCCTGGCTCGTGCGCCGTCCGAACTTCCGCGTGAGCGTGCCTTTGTATGGGCGGGTGAAGTACAGCAAGGATGACCGCGGTAATCATTCGGCGGAACTGGTGGAGACCAAGAATCTTCACGGCGTGCCCTGGGATATCCCGATCGCAGGATTCAACGCCAGCAGCGTCAACTACCTCCGCCTATGGGAATCTAAGGCCGACTCAGAGTTCGATTTTAGGGCTTTCGATCGCGGTGGTTACGTCGAAGCGGTGCGCGAGCGTGATGCGAGCGAGACCATCTCAAAGGTGCTTTACCCCAACGACAGCACCGAAAGCGGCAAGGAGTTACGTCTCGTGCAGCAGATTTTCTTCGTGTCCTGCTCGTTGCAGGACGTCCTCCGCCGCCATCGCCGTCTCAATGCGAGCTTGGATAATCTGCCGGCGAAGGTCGCCATCCAGCTGAATGACACGCATCCTTCCATTGCGATCGCCGAATTAATGCGCCTGCTGGTCGACGAGCATCGCCGCACCTGGGATGAAGCTTGGGGCGTTTGTACGCAGGTCTTCAGTTACACCAATCACACCTTGCTGCCAGAAGCCCTCGAGACCTGGTCCGTGCCGCTCTTCGAGAAGGTGCTGCCGCGCCACCTCGAAATCATCTACGAGATCAACCGTCGCCACCTCGAGGACGTCGAGAAGCGCTGGCCAGGGGACGACGCCCGTAAGACGGAACTCTCCATCATCCAGGAAGGCTCACCCAAGCGTATCCGCATGGCCCATCTCGCCGTGGTCGGTTCGCATCACGTCAACGGCGTGGCCGAACTCCACTCCCGCCTGATCCGCGCAAATCTGTTCCCGGGCTTCAACGAGCTTTGGAAAGGTAAGTTCGTCAATGTTACCAACGGCGTCACGCCCCGCCGCTGGGTCCGTGGTTGCAATCCTCAGCTCGGCACCCTGTGCGACGAAGTCGCCGGCAAGGGCTGGGAGGCTGACCTCGGCCGCCTGCGCACGCTCGACGCCCTGGCTGACCGACCCGCATTCCAGGACCGTTTTCTCGCCATCAAGCGCGCTAACAAGGTGCGCCTCGCGGCCCGCATCAAGGAACTCGTTGGGGTGGAAGTTTCGCCCGACGCGCTCTTCGACGTCCAGATCAAGCGTCTGCATGAGTACAAGCGCCAGCATCTCAACTTGCTGCATATCCTGCACCTGTACCGTCGCATTCTGAACAATCCGAACGGCACCTTCACGCCTCGCGTCTGCATCTTCGGGGCCAAGGCGGCGCCGGGTTACGCCCTCGCCAAGCACATCATCCACGCGATCAACCGGGTCGCTGCCATCATTAATGGCGATGGGCGCGTCCGCGGACTACTCAAGGTGGTGTTCCTGCCTGACTATCGTGTCTCGCTCGCCGAATACATCATCCCCGCCGCCGACCTCTCCGAGCAAATCTCGACCGCGGGCAAGGAAGCCTCGGGCACGGGTAACATGAAGCTCGCCCTCAATGGCGCGGTCACCATCGGCACACTCGACGGCGCCAACGTCGAGATTGCCGAAGAAGTCGGCGCCGAGAATATCTTTATCTTCGGTCTGCAGGTCGAAGCGGTCGAGAAGCTCTGGGCTGATGGCTACGATCCGCGCGCGGTCCTCGCCGCCGACCCGGAACTCTCGGCACTGCTCGATTGGCTTCGCTCCGATACCTTCACACCCGAACAGGCCGGTGCGCTCTCGCCGGTGGTCGATTCGCTCCTGGATGGCGGCGATCCCTATCTGGTGCTGGCTGACTTCCGAAGCTACTTGGACGCTCAGGCCAAGGCCGAGAAGGCCTTCTTGGACCGTCGCCGCTGGGCCGCCATGGCTATTCGGAACGTCGCCCGCTGCGCCAAGTTCTCGTCTGATCGCTCGATCGGCGAATACGCTAAGCTCATCTGGAAGACCAAATCGCACCCCATTCCCCGCTAAGAAGGGGTTGAGGTCGGTCGCCAAGGTCCCCAAGATGGTCGGCCTTGCGACCCCGCATCTCCATCCCCGTCCTGCTGGCCGTGTCGGTTTTGACACTGTCGGCGGCCGAGCGTCCAGCTGGCGCGATTAAGGCCGGCGTGGTCATCACGGCCGAAGGGGGCATCGAAGGAACTCAGGTGTATCGCTATGATGCCGAGGGCCGTCCGATGGAGGGCACTCCGGCCAACTCTCGCATCATCACCGCTCCGCGGTCCGCGGGCACGGCTGCTGCTGTCGCTGCCAATTCCCCTTCAACTCCTCCCGTTCCTGGCCCCAGAAAGCCCTTCAAGACCGCGGATGGACGTACCGTCCCTTTTACAATCGAAGGGAAGGGCTTCGGCAAAAGCGTCGACGACGCTGTCGATTTCAATGCGGGCCTGAAGAAGGCTTCCAAGACCAGCGGACTCATGGAGCAACGCTTCGAGATGAGCATGTCTTCCATTGGCAAGGAGCAGGTCTACTCGCGCAATAATCTCGTCACCCTCGACACCTGGCACGGCCGCTACGACACCATCGGTCGGAAGAAGTCTGACATCGAACTCCAGGACACGCTTGGCGCGACGGTTCGTCCGAAGGACACGGTCGAGTTGAAGTCCGTCGACCGCATCAAGTCCTCCGTCAGTGGTACCAAGGCGGAGATCAAGGACTGGGAAGAGCGCATGGGCATTGAGCCTAACGCCAAGTTCACTGGAGTGAAATCCAACTGGCAGGGACGTCTCAATTCCGACCCGAAGACCGTCGACCAGCTTTCGATGCAGGATATCAACCGCTATCAGTTCCGCCGGAATCGCTCAAGCGACCCCGGTTTGCCAGTGGTGAAGCCAGGATCGGATGACGTCCAGTCCAAGGGCGGAAAGAAGTAATTGCCTGAAAATGGAGCGGCTCTGCCGCTTTTTTACCTCGCAGGTTCTTCGTGGTGATTTACTCCTAAACCTTTAACTTAATGAGCGACGCTCAGCCCAGACCCGCCGGCAACGGCATCAGCGACCTCGAGGTCAAGGATGGACAGATCATTTTCGATTCCGTCTGGTCCAGCCTGGAGCGGGAGATCGGGCGCGAGAAGCTGGCTTTCCCTCGCGAGATCTTCTGGCTCAACGGCGCCCCCGGTGCGGGTAAAGGGACCAACACCGCGTTCATCCTCCAGTATCGCGATTACGCCGCCGATCCGATTGTGGTGAGTGATCTGCTTTCGAGCCCCGAGGCCAAGAAGCGCATCGACGCAGGAATGCTCGTTGGCGACCGCGAAGTGGTGGAGATTCTGTTCCGTAAGTTGCTCGCCGACGAATATGTCAGCGGCGCCATCGTCGACGGCTTCCCGCGCTCGATGGTGCAGGTGGAGTGTCTCAAGCACCTGTTCGCTAAGCTCAACGATCTGCGCACGGAGTTCCGCGGTTCGACTGGCGTCCGTTTTCCGAAGCCCCATTTCCATATCCTCGTCCTGTTCGTCGACGAGAACGAGTCCGTCCGCCGTCAGTTGAAGCGCGGCCAGGAAGCCCTCATCCAGAACGAGAAGGTCGCCCGCGAAGGCGGACCGCTCGCCGAGGTCCGCAAGACCGACCTGACGGCCGACGCTGCCCGCAATCGCTACCGCATCTTTAAGGAGCGCACCTACGAGCCGCTGCAGTCGCTGCGCGACATCTTCCACTACCATTTCATCAACGCGCAGGGCTCCCTCGCCGAAGTCCAGGCCCGTATCATCAAGGAGCTGCAGTACCAGAGCTCCCTTGAGCTGTCGGAAGACACGTATGACCTTATCTCGCCGATCCCGCTGGCGTCGCAGATTGTCCAGCATGCCCGTCAGGACCTTGTCCGCCGCTTGGATGACTACGCGGAGCGTAATGCGGAGACCTTCCGCCAAGTCATCGAGCTGATCCAGGACAAATTCCTGCCGATCATCAAGGCCCACGCCATCTCCGGTCAGGCGCACGTGAATATCGAGACCACGGTCTTCGACGATCCTCTGGCTATCTCGATGTTCATCGATATCTTTTCCGAACGCGGCTTCCACGCCGTGGTCGACCAGCACCGTATCGAAATCCCTGAGACCATCGTGGCGGGTACCGGCAAGGTAATCACGCGCGTCAAGAAGGTCTGGCGCGTATCGATCCGCTTCGAAGGTTCCGAGATCCGCCGCGGCGGAGCCTAAGCCTATTTCGCTGTCGCTGTTAGGTTACCTTGTACGAGGTTACCGGTGCAGTCTTGTTCGCTGATGCCGGGCGCGGCGCCTGGGCGATTCTTACGGCCGTCCCGGACGAGGTTACCGGTCACGATGCTATC
>Ga0209768_10001281_pt1 | contig 16219 bp, 15 predicted proteins | sample LauGreSBDMM110SD_3_FD_187564 | JGI IMG/M metagenome (GOLD analysis project Ga0209768, IMG submission 187564) | Freshwater lake microbial communities from Lake Michigan, USA - Sp13.BD.MM110.SD (SPAdes) (version 2) | ecosystem: Environmental > Aquatic > Freshwater > Lake | place: Lake Michigan... | reverse complement strand
TTTATGGGAGCAATTTGGCTTACGCTATTGCGAAGGCTACGGGTTGACTGAGACCGCTGCCCCGTCGCACAGCAACCCGCCGGACGCGCCTAAGCAGCAATGTTTAGGTATTCCATTCATGGGCGTGAGTGCGCGGGTAGTGGACCCTGAGTCTTTGAAGACGATGCCGGTGGGAGAGCAGGGCGAGATCATTATGAGCGGGCCTCAAATTTTCCACGGCTATTGGAAGCGGCCTGAGGCCACTGCGGAGGTCTTTGTCGAGATAGATGGGCAGCGATTTTTTAGGTCTGGTGATTTAGGCCATATGGATGAAGACGGGTATTTCTTTTTAACCGACCGCCTCAAACGCATGATCAACGCGTCGGGCTTTAAAGTCTGGCCCGCTGAAGTCGAGGCGCTGATGTTTGCACACCCTGCGATTCAAGAAGCCTGCATCATCGCCACCCATGACAGCTACCGCGGCGAGTCTGTTAAGGCGGTTGTGGTGCTGCGGCAAACCCACAAAGACACCGTGAATGCGCAAGACATCATGGATTGGTGCCGTGACCACATGGCGGTTTATAAAATTCCACGCTCTGTAGAATTTTTAGACGCATTACCCAAAAGCGGCGCTGGCAAAGTCATGTGGCGCTTGTTACAAGAAAAAGAAGGAAGCCCGAAATGACCACCCAAGCAACGAATCCCTTGGCTTTGCCTGAGGCAACGCCTGCGTCTTTGGGCTTCGATCCCAAACGCACTCGCCTTATCGCGGAAGTTTTTAGCCAAGAGATCGCAACGGGCCGTTTGCCTGGCGCGGTGATGCTCTTGGCCCGCAAAGGAAGTATCGTGTTCCATGAAGCCTTGGGCCAGCAAGATCCGCAACGCGGTTCGGCCATGGCATTGGATTCGATCTTTCGTATTTACTCGATGACCAAGCCGATTGTCTCGGTGGCGGTGATGATGCTGATGGAGCGCGGACGCTTATTGCTCGATGACCCGGTCGCAAAACACTTACCCGAGTTTGCTGATGTCAAAGTAGCCCACTTTGAGGCAGGGCAAATGAATTTACGCCCACCGCTCCAAGCGCCAACGGTCCAAGATTTACTGCGCCATACGGCAGGCTTGACTTACGAAATTCTGGGGTCTGAGCCCGTTCAAGTGATGTACGCCAAAGCCAAGATCGACTCGCGAGACCGCAGCAACGCTGAATTTTCTAAAGCATTGGCAAAGCTGCCACTGATGTTTGAACCCGGTACCGTTTGGGAATACAGCCGCGCTACCGATTTATTGGGAGCGCTTGTGGAGGCCGTCAGCGGACAAACCTTAGGTGTATTTTTACAAGAGAATATTTTGGGTCCCTTGGGGATGGTCGATACCGCCTTTAGTGTTCCCATTCAAAAGCAACATCGCTTGGTAGAGCCTTTTGAAAACGATCCAGAAGGCAAATCGCCGGTTCCCCTCTTTGATATGCGCGTGGTTCCAAAGATGGAATCTGGCGGGGCCGGCTTGGCGTCTACCGCGAAGGATTACGCTCGTTTTTTACAGTGCTTACTGAATGATGGGCAATTGTTCGGGCAGCGTATTTTGAGCCCCCACAGTGTGCGGCTTATGGCCTCTGACCACTTGGGAGCAATTGGCCAACACCCTAGCCAGCGCTTGGGGTTCATGCTCAACCCCGGAACCGGCTTTGGCTTGGGCTTTCAGGTGCGCATGGCTCCTGGAATGGATACTTTGCCTGGTTCGGTGGGCCTGTATTCATGGGGCGGCAGCGCGGGCACCACGTTTTGGGTTGACCCCGTTCAAGAGTTTTTTGCCATCCTCATGACCCAAGCCCCTAACCAGCGGGACTATTACCGCCCCAGGTTTCGAAACTTGGTTTACGCGGCGTTGGTAGATTAAATCGCCCAGCAATTTAGAACCTCAAGGAGCATCCGCATGAAAGCAATTTGGAAAGACACCGTGATCGCAGAGAGCGACGCCACCGTGATGGTCGAAGGCAACCACTATTTCCCCGAGGCCTCTGTGAACCGCCAGTACATCAGCTTTAGCAACCATAAATCCAGTTGCGCCTGGAAAGGGCAGGCGAGTTACTACTCGCTCACTGTCAATGGTGACGTCAATCCGGACGCTGCCTGGTACTACGCAGACCCCAAAGAGGCGGCTGCCAATATCAAAGGTTATGTGGCGTTTTGGAAGGGCGTGCAGGTCAGCTGATTCGCGCATCTTCCTAGCTAAAGCGCGCTGGTGTAAATCAACGGCCGTCAATCGGGTGATGGTGCATGTCATCGTTCCATAGACGCCCTCTTTAAGGGATGTCGGTCAGCATTTGGTAATTTGCAGGAGAAGAAATATGTTTTTGCGTAACACCTGGTACATCGCCGCCTGGAACCGCGAGCTTGGCGACAAGCCGATGGCCGTGCGTGTGCTGGGTGAGGACATCGTGCTCTATCGCAAATCTGACGGCAGTGCCGCTGCGCTTGAAGACGCCTGCCCGCACCGCAAACTACCTCTTTCGCTGGGCCGCGTCCAAGGCGACTACCTTGAATGCGGTTACCACGGTCTGACATTCGATTGCAGCGGAGCCTGCGTCAAGGTGCCCGGTATGGACCGCACACCGCCGGGTGCGCGCGTGCGCTCTTACCCTTTGCATGAACGCTACGGCCTACTTTGGATCTGGATGGGCGAAGCCGAGGGCGCCGACCCGGACACCACCCACGAGATTCCCCATTGGGACGATCCGACCTGGGGCTGCAACCAAGGCGAGGCCATCGACATGGCCTGCAACTACCTACATATCACGGACAACCTGCTCGACCCTTCTCACGTGTCTTGGGTACACCAAAGCTCGTTTGGCAGCGCCGCCTGCGAAGACACCGCGCTGGACACCATCGTTTCCAATAACGGTGTGACCGTATCGCGCTGGATGCGTAACGTGGAGCCCGCGCCGTTTTACGTGCCCTTTCTCAAGTTCAAAGGTCGCTGCGACCGCAAGCAGCAGTACGAAGTACGCTTTCCCAGCCACGCCTATATCAAGGCCATCTTTGTGCCCGCAGGCACGGGCGGGGACGACAAGCCTTTGCACCCCGACGTCTTCATCATGGATAGCTACAACTTTATGACTCCGGTGGACGAAACCCACACCCGCTACTACTGGTTTCAGATGCGTAATTTCGCGCCGGGTGACTTTGAGATCTCGCGCCAATTCACAGAGGCGGTCCGCTTTGCTTTCTCGGAAGACAAGATCATTTTAGAAGCGGTGCAAAAAGGCATAGACCGCGCGGCCGTGCCGCCTATCGGTCTGAAGATTGACCTGGGCCCCACGCGGTTTCGCCGTGCAATGGCGGAAAAGATTGCCGAAGAACAGGCGCGATCACCAGTAGCTTTACGCAGTATTCCCATTCTTCCGGAGTTCGTATCGTGAGCGCATCTCCCACGGCCTGACTTTCACCCCGAATGTGGCCATGGGGAGTGCCCTTTCAGGTACTACCTTCTTCAACCCGGAATCCACAGCGCTGGCAATGCGGGCAAGGTCCGCAATATCCTGGCCAATGCGCCACTCTCCACCAGCGCGGTGGCGTGGGCAATATCGGGCGCCAAATAGCGGTCTTGTTCCATTTTTGGAATGTGCGTGCGTAGCAGGGCGTGCACTGCTTCGAGCGCCTGTGAGCTGTGCAAGGGCCGCAAAAAGTCAATGCCTTGGGCCGCAGCCAGTAGCTCAATGCCCAAAATGTGCGCGGTGTTGCTCACCATGTCCTGCAGGCGACGCGCGGCAAAGGTGGCCATGGAGACGTGGTCTTCTTGGTTGGCGCTGGTGGGCAGGCTGTCTACGCTTGCCGGGTGCGCCAGTGACTTGTTTTCAGACGCGAGAGCTGCGGCTGTCACATGCGCAATCATGAAGCCGCTGTTAAGGCCTGCGTCATCGGTGAGAAAAGGCGGCAGGCGCGACACGCTGCTGTCAATTAGCATAGCGATTCGCCGCTCGGCAATCGCGCCCACTTCGGCAATGGCCAAAGCCATGCCGTCAGCTGCCAGAGCCACCGGCTCGGCGTGAAAGTTGCCGCCTGAGAGCATGGCCTGGTCCTCGGCAAACACCAGTGGGTTATCGGTCACCGCATTGGCCTCGATCAGTAGCACCCGCGCAGCGTGGCGCAGTTGGTCCAAGCAAGCGCCCACCACTTGCGGCTGGCAGCGCAGGCAGTAAGGGTCTTGCACCCGGTCGTCCCCATGCAGGTGCGAATTACGGATTTCGCTGCCCGAAAGCAGCGCACGGTAATACTGCGCCACATCGATCTGACCCGGCTGGCCGCGCAGCATATGAATGCGTGGATCGAACGGACCGTCGCTACCGCGTGCTGCGTCAATCGTCAGCGCTCCGATCACCAGGGCAGCTTCCAAAACCGGTTCAAAAATCAGCAGCGCATGAAGCGCCAGCGCGGTCGATGTTTGCGTGCCGTTGATCAGCGCCAAACCTTCTTTGGGGCCGAGCACGAGCGGCTTAATGCCTGCGGCCTGTAGCGCGCCCAGTGCGGGCACGGGCGCGCCGTCTACCAACATAAAACCTTCACCTATCAACGCCAGCGTCATGTGCGCCAAAGGGGCCAAGTCGCCCGATGCACCCACCGATCCTTTAGACGGAACCCAAGGTACGAGGCCAGCGTTGTAGACCGCAATCAGCGAGTCGACCACTACCTCACGTACACCGGAATATCCACGCGCCAGACTGGCCGCCTTGAGCGCCATCATCAGGCGCATCACGGGCGCTTGCAGCGGCTCGCCCACGCCCACGCAGTGGGAACGGATCAAGTTGAGCTGCAGCGTGGCGAGTTGCGATTTGCTGATGCGTTGGTTGGCTAATTTGCCAAAACCGGTGTTCACGCCATAGACCGGCGCGTCGCCGTCAGCGGCGTTTTGCACCACCTGCTGGCTGGCACGAACGGCAGCGCGGCTAGTGTCGGGAAGTTGCAGTTGCACCGCATCGGCATGAATAGCCATGAGCTGCTCTAGCGTCAGCGCGCCGGGGGTGATGGTGATGGATGAAGCGGCGGGTGTGCGCATTTCAGACGGCTTTCATGGGAAGGTTTAGGCCTTGTTCACGAGCGCATTGCTCGGCGATTTCGTAACCCGCGTCGGCGTGGCGCATGACGCCGGTGGCTGGATCGTTCCACAAGACGCGCCCCAGTCGCTCGGCCGCTTCGGGCGTACCGTCGGCCACGATCACCACGCCGCTGTGTTGGCTGTAGCCCATGCCCACGCCGCCGCCATGGTGCAGGCTGACCCAGGTCGCGCCGCTGGCGGTGTTAAGCAAGGCGTTGAGTAGTGGCCAGTCGGACACGGCGTCTGAGCCGTCTAACATGGCCTCGGTCTCGCGGTTGGGCGAAGCGACTGAGCCGCTGTCAAGGTGGTCGCGCCCGATGACGATGGGGCCTTTGAGTTCGCCGCTCTTAACCATCTCATTGAACGCTAGCCCGGCCAGATGCCGCTCGCCCAGACCGATCCAACAAATGCGTGCTGGCAGGCCCTGAAACGCGATGCGCTCGCCGGCCATATCTAGCCAGCGCAGCAGGCCGGCGTTGTTGGGGAAAAGCTCCTTCATCTTGGCGTCGGTCTTGCGGATGTCCTCGGGGTCGCCGCTCAGGGCCACCCAACGAAAGGGCCCAATGCCTTTGCAAAACAGGGGCCGCACATAGGCCGGTACAAAGCCGGGATAGTCAAAGGCATTGGCCACGCCATAGTCTTTGGCCACCTGGCGCAGGTTGTTGCCGTAGTCCACCGTGGGAATACCCATGGCATGGAAATCGAGCAGCGCCTGAACGTGCACTGCACACGACTCGCCTGCGGCTTGCGTGAGTTCGGCGTGTTGCGCCGGGTCTTTTTGCGCCGTCCGCCAGCGCGCCACGCTCCAGCCGCTGGGCAGGTAGCCGTTGATGATGTCGTGGGCCGAGGTCTGGTCGGTCACGATGTCTGGGCGTGGGCCGCCCGCTTTAGCGCGGCGTACCAGTTCGGGCAACAAGTCTGCAGCATTGCCGCACAGGCCAATCGATACCGCCTCTTTTCGCGAGGTGTGGTGGGCGATCAACTCCAGCGCCTCGTCCATATTGGCGGCCTGCTTGTCCAAGTAGCGGGTGCGCAGGCGAAAGTCAATGCTAGTTTGTTGGCATTCAATATTAAGTGAGCAGGCTCCGGCAAAAGTGGCAGCCAGCGGCTGAGCGCCGCCCATGCCGCCCAAGCCCGCGGTCAAAATCCAGCGCCCGGCCAAGTCACCTTTGTAATGCTGACGCCCAGCTTCGATAAAGGTTTCGTAAGTGCCTTGCACAATGCCTTGCGAGCCGATGTAAATCCAACTGCCGGCCGTCATTTGCCCGTACATCATTAGTCCGGCGCGGTCGAGTTCGTTGAAGTGTTCCCAGGTCGCCCACTTGGGCACGAGGTTGGAGTTGGCAATCAGCACGCGGGGTGCGTCGGTATGGGTGCGAAAAACACCTGCTGGTTTACCGCTTTGTACCAGTAGCGTCTCGTTAGGTTTGAGCTTTCGCAAGCTGTCCATGATGCCGTCAAAGCAGGCCCAGTTGCGCGCCGCCTTGCCAATGCCGCCGTAGACTACGAGCTCGTCAGGGTTTTCTGCTACCTCGGGGTCGAGGTTGTTTTGCAGCATGCGGTAGGCGGCTTCAATTTGCCAGTTGGCGCAGGTTAATTCAGGGCCGCGAGGCGCGCGAACCGGACGGGCTTTGGAAGCAGAAAAAGGGGAGTGGCTTGAGGTGAAAGACATGGTGATTGGACTGAAAGTACGATCGGTTAAGGGTTTGTCAGGATAGTTTAGTTGTCTATACAACTTATAGAATAGCGGGAAAACCCTGAGCTTAGAATAAATAATGTCCACCAGCCATTTGCCCGCCTTTGAACAGATCAAAATCTTCGTGAAGGCGCAGATTACCAGTGGCGTCTGGCAGTCCGGCGACACGGTGCCAAGCGAGTCGGCTTTGCAACAGCAGTTTGGCGTGAGCCGCATGACGGTCAACCGCGCGGTTAAAGAGCTTGCTGCCGAAGGCTTGGTCACTCGGTTGCGTGGCTCGGGCACGGTAGTGGCGCAATGGCACCGCATATCGAGCATGTTGGCGGTACGCGATATCCATGAAGAAGTCATTGAGCGCGGTCACGTACATACATGTCGCGTGCTGCGCCTCGAAGTGGTGGTGGCAGACGCTGCGCTGGTAGATGCTTTGGGCGTCCGTCTTGGTGCGCCAGTGTTCCATTCGCTGATCGTGCACATGGAAGACGGCGTGGCCATTCAGCTTGAAGACCGCCACGTCAACCCAGCCTCTGCGCCCGACTACTTGACTGTTAATTTTCAGACCACCACCCCTACCCAATACCTGTTTGCCTGCGCGCCGCTGACCGAGGCGCGCTACTCGGTTGAGGCCGCGCTGCCTAGCGCCTCTGAGGCCAAAAGCCTGGGCATTGGCCGCAACGAGCCCTGTTTAGTAATTACCCGCTGCACCGTGAGCGGCGCACACGTGGCCAGCCAGGCGCGCCTGGTCTACCCAGGCATGCGCTACAGCTTGCGCGGTAACTTTGCGCTATGAGCTGGCATACCGTTTCCCTAGCCGATGTGGTGCCCAGCGCCTGGAAAAACGGCGGGGGCGTCACCCGCGAACTACTGGCCTGGCCTAGCCCAGCCGACTGGGTGTTTCGTCTATCGGTGGCCGAGGTGCAGGCTGACGGGCCGTTCTCCTGCTTTGTCGGCGTGCAGCGTTGGTTTGCGGTGCTATCGGGCGCGGGTGTGCGACTGAGAATCGGTGCGGCAGCGCCTTATGAGGAACACGCACTCACACCGGCCAGTGCGCCTTTTTGCTTTGACGGCGCGCTGCCATTGGATTGCACGCTGATCGACGGCGCAACACAAGACTTCAACCTCATGGTGCGTGCTGACCAGGCCCGCGCCCAGATGCAACGCGTGGTTGGCAGCCTGCAAACCGAGGGAAAGGGTCCGCGCAGCGTGGCGGTATGGTCGGGCGATACGGATGCCGCGCTTTGGTTGGATAAAAAATGCACCCACGTGAGCGCCAACACGCTGGCTTGGCAAGATTTGCCTGCCAAAGCAGTTCTCAAAGTAATGGCCTCAAATGCCTTGTTAATGGAGATTGATCTATGTCCATGACGCTATGGCACCACTGTAAGTTAGCCACCTTGCAGCCCGACGCTGAGCAGCCTTATGGTCTGGTTCCCGACGGTGCCTTAGTGGTGCAGGGCGGCACATTGAAATGGGTCGGTCCGCTGGCCGATTTGCCCGACGTGCTACGTGCGCAATGCACCACCCAGCATGACGCTGGTGGCGCGCTGATTACACCGGGACTGATTGATTGCCATACGCATCTTGTGTATGGCGGAGACCGCGCGGCGGAATTTGAGCAACGCCTGCAAGGCGTGACTTATGAAGAAATCGCCCGCCAAGGCGGCGGCATAGCGTCCACAGTGCGCGCCACGCGCCAAGCCAGCGCCCAAGAACTCCAGGCCAGCGCGACGCGGCGCTTGCGCCATCTGCTGGCCGAGGGCGTAACCACCATCGAGATCAAGTCGGGCTACGGACTGGCGCTTGAACAAGAGCGCAAATGCCTGCAAGTGGCACGCGCCCTGGGCGCTGACCACGCGGTAGCAGTGCGCACCACTTTTTTGGGTGCCCACGCTTTGCCTCCCGAATTTGCTGGCCAAAGCGATGCCTATATGGAAGAGGTGTTGCGCATGCTGCCAGCGTTACACGCTGAAGGTCTGGTGGACGCGGTAGACGCGTTTTGCGAGCGTATCGCGTTCAGTCCAGCGCAAACCGCACGCCTGTTTGAAGCATCCCGCGCCCTGGGCTTGCCGGTTAAGTTGCACGCGGAACAGCTCAGCGACAGCGGCGGCGCGCAACTTGCGGCCAGTTTTGGGGCTCTCAGTTGCGACCACCTGGAATGGTTGTCCGAAGAAGGCGTGAGCGCTATGGCGCAAGCCGGCACGGTGGCCGTACTGTTGCCCGGTGCTTTTTACTTTTTGCGCGAAACCAAGCTCCCGCCTATGGAGTTGTTGCGTCGCCACGGTGTGCCGATGGCGGTGTCTACCGACTGCAATCCTGGGACCTCGCCCTGTACCTCGCTTTTACTCATGCTCAATATGGCGTGTACGCTGTTTCGTTTGACGCCCCAAGAAGCGTTGGCTGGCGTCACTCGCCACGCCGCCCAGGCGCTGGGCTTGACAGACCGGGGCGTACTAGCCAGTGGCATGCGCGCTGACTTTGTGCTCTGGGACGTCGCCCACCCCGCGCAACTGGCCTATGCGCTGGGTGCCAACCCCCACATCCAAACCGTTTTTGAAGGCCAGGTACGATGACCGATTTCCCCAGCTATTCCTTGCGCCAGGGCACTTCGCCGCTGCTTGTGAGCATGCCGCACATTGGTACCCACATTCCACCAGAGTTGCAAGCCCAGTACGTGCCCCGCGCTCTGGCGATGGAAGACACCGACTGGCACCTCGAGCGCTTGTACGACTTTGTGCCCCAGCTTGGTGCCAGCGTGCTGTGCGCCAAGGTGAGCCGCTATGTGATTGACCAGAACCGCCCGCCTGACGACGCGCCCATGTACCCCGGCGCGTCGAACACCGAGCTCTGCCCTACGCGTTTTTTTACCGGCGAGCCCTTGTACCAAGATGGCTGCGCACCTGACGCATCCGAACGCGCGCGCCGTCGCAACCAGTATTGGCAGCCTTACCACCAAGCGCTGCAGGCGGAGCTGGCGCGCATCACCGCCATCCATGGCTACGCCTTGCTGTGGGACGCGCACAGCATCCGCTCGCAAATTCCTTGGCTGTTTGATGGCGTGTTGCCCGACCTCAATATCGGCACAGCCAGCGGCCAAAGCGCCGACCTGTCTATCGCCCAAGCCTTGCAGGCGGTGTGCGCTGGAGCGCCGCAGACCAGCCACGTGCTCAATGGCCGTTTCAAGGGCGGCTATATCACTCGCCACTACGGTGCGCCAGCGCGCCACGTGCATGCGGTGCAACTAGAGATGTGCCAAAGCGTGTACATGCAAGAGACCGCTCCCTTTTCCTATGCCCCAGAACGGGCGCAACTCATTCAGCCCCAGTTGCAGGCCATGCTCGGTGCTGCGCTACAGGCTTGCAAGGATTTGTATGCAGCCCACTGAAACCCGTTTTTTTGCACCCCAGGCCTGGGTTAACGGTGCCTGGGCCTATGACGTCCTGCTAACAATCGACGCCACTGGCTACTGGTCTGGTATTGCTCCTGGCGCAACGCTGGCGCAGCGTGATGGCGCGCAGTTGCTTGCTGGGCCGGTGTTGCCCGGCGTGGTCAACGCCCACAGCCACGCCTTTCAGCGCGCCATTGCGGGACTGACCGAGCGGCGCGGCGACGCAAGCCTTGCGAACGCTGGCGTCAGCAGCGACGACTTCTGGAGCTGGCGCGAGCGCATGTACGCCGCGGCCTTGCGCATTTCACCCGAGCAACTCGAGCACATTGCCGCCTTCCTTTACACCGAGTTGCTGGCCGGTGGTTACACCCAAGTCTGCGAATTCCATTACCTACACAATGCCGCCTTGGGCGCTCCAGCCGCCTCGGCGCTTGAGATGTCCATGGCCTTGGTGCGTGCCGCCCAACGCGTGGGTATGGGCATCACGCTTTTGCCCACGCTGTACATGCGCTCTGGCTTTGGTGCCACCAGCCTGCGCCCCAACCAGCAGCGCTTTGCGTCCACGCCCGAATCCATCTCCCGCCTGATAGACGATGTGCTGACGCAGACCCAGGGCATGGCGAATGTCAATGTGGGCGTAGCCGTGCACTCGCTGCGCGCCGCCGACGCGCCAGCCATCACTGAGCTCGCGCAGTTTGCTAAGGTGCGCGGCCTGCCGGTGCACATCCACATCGCAGAGCAAGAACAAGAAATCAAAGACTGCATCGCCCACACCGGCCAGCGCCCAGTGCAATGGCTTCTGGAAAACCTGCCGGTGAATGCTAGCTGGAACCTGGTGCACGCCACCCACACCACCGCGCAGGAGCTCTCTGGCGTGGCACAAAGTGGGGCGAGTATTGTTATTTGCCCCAGCACCGAAGCCAATCTGGGCGACGGCGTGTTTGACTTTAGTAGCTATTGCGCACTGGGCGGGCGCTGGTCTGTGGGCTCGGACAGCCACGTCACCCGTAGTTGGACCGAAGAACTGCGCTTGCTGGAGTACGGCCAGCGCCTGGTGCAAAAAAAGCGCAATGTGGCCGCGCATTGTGGCCCCAGCTTTAGCAGCGCTGCCAACCTGTTGGAGGCTGCGTTGGCCGGCGGCCACGCGTCTACAGCCCAGCCGCTTGGCGGTTTGCAGATCGGATGCCGTGCCGACTTTTTAGTGCTCGACAGTCACTCATCGAGCCTATTGGGCATCCCTAAAGACCATGTGCTAGATGCACTGTTTTTCTCCAGCCCCGACGTTACTCACCAAGCGGTGTATGTTGCGGGCAAGACGGTAGCGCAGCGGGCTGACCCCGCAATGACCCGTGCATTCGCGCACACCATGCGCGTGCTTTGGGAAACCTAAGCCACTTCCAGCACCAGCTTGCCGAAGTTCTCGCCGTTAAACAGCTTCAATAGTGTTTGGGGAAAATGGTCCAAGCCGCGGACGACGTCTTCTTTGCTTTTCATCTGGCCGCTCTTCAAATAGCCCGCCATTTCTGCAACCGCCAAGTGATACCGTGAAGCATAGTCAAACACCACGATTCCCTCCATGCGAGCACGGTTGACGAGCAAGCTCAAATAGTTTTTCGGACCTTGAACGGCGGTGGTAGCGTTGTATTGGCTGATTGCGCCACAAATTACAATGCGGGCTTTGCGGTTAATGCGGGTTAAAACGGTATCCAAAATATCGCCGCCTACATTGTCAAAATAAATGTCAACGCCTTTGGGGCAGTGGGCTTTCAGACCATCTTTGACTGCGCTCGGACCTGCTTTGTAGTCAATACAGGCGTCAAAGCCCAGTTCTTTGACCACCCAGTCACACTTCGCTTGGCCCCCAGCAATTCCAACCACCCGACAGCCCTTAATTTTTGCCATCTGCCCCACGGTTTGACCCACCGCGCCAGCGGCTCCAGATACGACTAGGGTTTCGCCCGCTTGGGGCTGGCCTACATCCATCAAGCCAAAGTAACCGGTCATTCCTGGCATGCCCAAGACATTCAGCCATTGCGTGAGCGTTCCCACGCGAAGGTCAATCTTTACCAAGCCACTGTGTTTGAATTCTGTCTCAGCGAGCGTGAGGTATTCCTGCACGCCAAAGCCCGCAATCACAAAGTCACCGACTACAAAGTTTTTATTTTTTGAGACAAGCACCTGGCCCACTCCGCCGGCTCGCATCACCTCGCCAATGCCGACCGGAGGGATATAGCTTTTGCCATCGTTCATCCAACCGCGCATCGCAGGATCTAACGACAAAGCCAAGGTTTTTAAAACGACGCCGCCTTCTAAAGGCTCTTGAACGGCTTCTGAGGTTCGACTCCAGTTGGCCTCAGTAGGTAAACCCACAGGCCGCGCGGCCAAACGAATTTGGTGATTGATTAAGGAGGCGATGGAAATAGTGGAGGGCGATGACATCAGTGACTTTCAAAATAACGGTGATTGGTTTTTTATCCTATCGTGGGTTCCTTGTCTAATGCGTTGCCTAAGTGACACTTACGAGCCGATAATTGCAACTCCGTGATGACCAACGCCTATCCTTTTATCCCATGATTTTGTTTCCTCCGCCTGTTTTGTCTGATGCCACGACGCTAGCGCCGCTCATGAAAAAGCAAGGGTATGCCGTACTAAATTCCAGTGAGGTGTTGACTTTGACGCACATCGCTGGGACTGCATTGAATGCTTGGGCTCCGTTGTGGAACGACTTGCCAGCTGATGCCTATCTTCGCGATGGTGGGCGTTACCGCAGGCGTCGCCACTCTTGCTTTGTCATATCGGGTCATGAACTGAGCAAAGTCCCACATCGCCCACACTGGCAGCCTGTCGAATACAACGCTTTGCATGGCGGCATGAATCGTCACTTTGAACCCATGGAAAGCGCCATGGTTCAAAGCCAAACTTGGGCGCAGCTTTTAACTTGGTTAGGCCGCGTTTGCTCAGACTTAAAGGGCGAGAAAACCTGGTACGCCGAGGCCCACCAATTTCGGATCGACACCACCGACGGTATCGGCCGCCCCACCCCAGAAGGTGCGCACCGCGATGGCGTTGATTTGGTCGCGGTGTTTATGGTGGACCGCACAGGCGTGAAAGGCGGCGAGACCCGGGTATTTGAGGCTTCAGGGCCAAACGGACAACGCTTTACGTTATCTCAGCCCTGGTCGGTTTTATTGCTAGACGACGAGCGCGTGATTCATGAGTCCACCCCCATTCAGCCCATCACTGAAGGGGGGCACCGTGACACCTTGGTGGTGACGCTACGCGCAGGTGGATTTCAAGAACGCTGACGCTCAAAAATAGCGGCAATCCCTTGGCCGCCACCAATACACATGGTGACCAAGGCGTAGCGGCCGTTGATGCGTTCAAGTTCATACAAAGCTTTGACGGTAATTAACGCGCCAGTGGCTCCAATCGGATGGCCCAGTGAAATTCCAGACCCATTGGGGTTGACCTTTGCGGGGTCTAAACCCAGGTCGCGCGTTACAGCGCAGGCCTGCGCAGCAAAAGCTTCGTTGGCTTCAATAACATCTAGATCGTTGACCGTGAGACCGGCTTTTTGTAACGCCAGTTTGGTCGCGGGTACAGGACCAATGCCCATGTATTTCGGGTCAACGCCCGCATGCGCATAGGCCACGAGTCGGGCCAAAGGCTTAAGACCCCGGGCTTTGGCAGTGCTTGCTTCCATCAAGACCACCGCCGCAGCGGCATCATTGATGCCCGAAGCGTTCCCAGCCGTCACGGTGCCGTTTTCTTTGATGAAAACGGGTTTGAGCTTGGCCATGTCAGCCACTGTGCAATTGGGACGGAAATGCTCGTCGGTTTGGTAAGCAACATCACCTTTTTTGCTTTTAAGGATGACGGGTGTAATTTGGCTGGTGAAGTAACCCGCCTCGGTCGCGCGTTGGGCGCGGTTGTGACTTTCAACGGCCAAGGCATCTTGGTCTTCCCGGGTGATTCCCCATTTGGCGGCGATGTTTTCTGCGGTCACGCCCATATGGATATTTTGAAATGGGTCATGCAAAGCGCCAATGACCATGTCCACCATTTTGGTGTCCCCCATGCGGGCGCCCCAGCGCATGTTGAGCGAGGCAAACGGACCCCGACTCATATTTTCTGCGCCTCCGCCAATGGCTACATCTGCGTCGCCAAGCAAAATACTTTGGCTGGCATTGACGATCGCTTGGAGGCCGGAGCCGCACAAGCGGTTAACGTTAAAAGCCGGAGTGCCTTCGCCGCATCCGCCGTTGATTGCTGCAACCCGCGACAAATACATATCTTTGGGTTCGGTATTGACCACATGGCCAAAGACAACGTGGCCCACGTCTTTGCCGTCGACTTTGGCGCGGGACAAGGATTCGCGAACCACTTGAGCCGCTAAATCGGTTGGGGCAATATCTTTAAGGCTACCGCCAAAGGTTCCAATCGCGGTTCGCACGGCACTGACAACAACAACTTCACGGGACATGGTCAAACTCCTAGACGGGTAATAAACCTAGAGTTTGCTACCCAAAGGATGCACGGGCCTTACAGATTGATTTTTTATAGCCTTATCCCCGAACGTCCGCAACCGCTTGGCTGCCAAAATCAGCCCGTTCTAAATAGGCCAATACCCGCTGGGCCGCATCTTCTGGGCTGGTAAGCTGTCCTTGGGCGTGCAAGCCCGCAAAGTTGCCTTGGTCGGGAAAGGCGAGGGGGTCTGCACTTCTGAGATCGGTTTGCATATTCGTATCAATCACACCCGGTGCCAAGGAGCAGACCTTGGCCCCTTGGAGTCGCAAGGCTTCTTCTAAGGCGACGCAACGCGTGAAATGGTCCATGCCCGCTTTGGCGGCGCAGTACGCAGCAGAAGACGCCATGGGTCTGCGACCTAAGCCTGAGGAAATGTTGAGTACCTTGCGCTGGGCAGTCCAATGTTGGGTGGCGCTTAAAAAGGCAGCGCACAGTTGTATTGGCGCCTCTAGCCCAACGCGTAAAGCGTAGGCCAGCTGTAAAGGGTCGTTGTCTTGGGTCGGCGCCAGTGGGCCTATGACGCCTGCGTTGTTGATCAAAGTGGCGTTTTTTAGCTGGCTTGAATCAAGTGCAGACAGCCACGTACTTAAACGCGCTGCGACACCAGCCCCGTCACTTAAATCTGCGCTCCATTGCTCCAAAAAAGTACCGTGTTTCTCAGCTGCTTTGGTGAGGCTGTCATCTGTGTTGCGGGAAATACAGAGCAGCCGGACGTTGGGCTGTAATAGTTGGCGAGCCATGGCTTGGCCCATGCCTTTGGATGCGCCAGTCAAGATAACGAGTGTGTTTTGCATAGTGCCTCTGTGGTTGATTGCTATTTTGACAGTCTGAGTGATCCGTCACAATCGGAACATGGCTATTAAATCAACAATCTTCAAAGCGAATCTGCAAATTGCAGACATCGACAACAGCTATTACGCAGACCACGCCCTGACTCTGGCGCGTCATCCCAGCGAGACGGATGAGCGCATGATGGTCCGATTGGTTGCATTGGCTTTGCATGCCCACACACTCCAATCGGTTTGCCATGGTGATGGAACCTTGGCTTTTGGTGCGGGTTTATCGGACCCCGACGAACCCGATGTGTGGCTGAGAGACTTTACGGGCCGAACGCGGCTTTGGATCGAGGTCGGTCAACCCGAAGACAAGCCCTTGATCAAAGCATGCGGCAAGTCCGATGCGGTGGTTTTGTATTGTTTTAACCACGCTGCGGAGGTGTGGTGGAAAACGATGGAAAACAAACTCAGCCGCCCTCAAAATTTACGCGTTTACCGAATTCCTACCGAAGCTTCCCAGTCGCTCATCGGTTTGGCACAACGCAGCATGCAATTACAAGCGACGGTACAAGAAGGCGTTTTGACCTTAGGCGATGCGAATTCGACAGTTGCGATTGAGCCAGTCAAGTGGAAGTGAATGGGGCAGGCGGCGTCATTTAAATCTGCGCCCCCTCCACCAAGAAGCGCACCCGCCGAACACCATTCCACTCATCCGCATCTAAGCGAAAGGCCAACGTTACCTTGGCCGGTAAAGGTTCAGTA
>Ga0209768_10001278_pt1 | contig 16241 bp, 13 predicted proteins | sample LauGreSBDMM110SD_3_FD_187564 | JGI IMG/M metagenome (GOLD analysis project Ga0209768, IMG submission 187564) | Freshwater lake microbial communities from Lake Michigan, USA - Sp13.BD.MM110.SD (SPAdes) (version 2) | ecosystem: Environmental > Aquatic > Freshwater > Lake | place: Lake Michigan... | reverse complement strand
TAGCATCCATAAACTGCATTAGTCCTTTAGCACCAGATGGACTAACTGCCGTACTATCGTTGCTACTCTTACTAATCTTCCCCTCTTTAAGACCAGTGTTCTCTGCCCACTTTAGTGCCTTTAATGTAGTCTCAGGAAGTCCATGCTTTTGTTCTAGCTTATCTGCTAGAGCATCTAGTCGAGGGTCATCCCATTTAAGTTTAGACCTATCTTCCACCGACATACTTTTAAGTTCTGCAATAGCATCCATATTATTTAAGAGCCTCAATTTCGTTGAGGATGGTATTACCAGCAGCACTAGTAGTAGAAGGAAGAACAGTAGTAGTTGTAGTTGCTTTAGGAGTTGTAGGGGCTGTAGGTTGCATGTTAAAGAAACCATTATATTGTTGTTTATTATTAATTAATGTAGCATAGTCTTTAGACACTGCAAGAATGCTCTCTCCAGTAAGCATAACTCTAGAGTAAACTAAATTACTAGATAGTGCTTTAGATTTATTATTAAACTCTTTAACAGCGTCCAACACATTAGTTTGTATAGCAGGAACAGCACCCCTAGTATCAGGTTGATTCTGCGCTGTATACACTGGTTTAATTGGCATAGCCATTAGTTGACCAGCATCGTTTACACCTAGTTGAATAGTAACACCATACTTAGCCTCAATACCATCTTTCAGAGAAGACATAGCAACTACAGTACTCTTAGATGTATCACTAACATTACTCTTGATGAGTGCTTGAGCAGCATCAGGAAGTAGTTTAATCTTAGCACCAAGTTTAACGTGGTCTGCTGCAAACACTTGACTCATACCCCCTGTACTTACGTTAGTAGAGAATGTACTACTAATTAATGCAGCTTCTTGAGTAGTTAGTTGTTTACCTGCAACTGCTTTATCTAGTGCGGTCTTGGTATTATCATACATAACATTATGTGCAGCTTTAGTTGTTGCTACATCAGGAGACACTGTAGTAACAGGCTTACCATCAGATGTAGTTGCAGCTTTAAGAATATTAGTAACATCTTGTAACTGATTAGCACCAGTGTCATTTCTACCAGTGCCTAAAAGATTCTTTGTTAAAATATCTTCTTGCTTCACCATAAACTCATAGAAAGATTTATTAGTTTCTTTGAGGTTCTCACGAGCAACTCCACCAGCCCAGTATGCCATAACTAAACTGTTATTTTGCATAGCACCTTGTTGTTTAATTGCTAAGTCAACAAGTTCACGTTGTTCTTTGAGAGTTTTATCTCGATATGATAGCATAATAGTAGACATAGCTGCTGCTCCTACACCCTTATCATCAGCGTATAAACGCAAGTTTAAGTCACGAGCATCACTAATATCTTTAGTCATAGAGTTTCGTTTTTCTTGGCTAATATTAGGATTCTTAGCAAAGAATGCGTTAAGTTCCCTAGTAGAATCTAAAGCAGCTTTCTCAATGGCTATTTTCATAGATGCGTTATGCATCTTGATTTGTGTGTCAAATGCTAATGGATTAATCTCAATCTTTTCACCTTTAGCCATTAACTCTAGTATAGGCTTATATACACTGTCTAAGTTCTTTGTACTATCAGCTAGTACACTAGTAGACAAGTGCCCTTCAAACATAGCTACAAAGCCAGCACGAGCTTTATCTGCATCATTATCACTAACTGCTGTAGCACCCTTAATAGTTTCAGTCACACTATCAACACCTGTCTTCATGGCTCGATATTGATTAGCTTTAAACATACGATTAGTATATTCTTTTCTATCAGTATTATACAAATTCAATAGTTCTTCTTGTCCACCAAACGTGCCTAGTGGCGCAGTAGCAGCAATGTCTGCCATAACTGCTTTCATTGGGTCGTATGCTGTGTCTTTCTTTTCCTTACTAAAACGCTCTTTGACAAATTGCATCTCTGCCCATTGGTCGGCATAAGGAAGGCCTGTAATAGTACCTACACGCTCTCTAATCTTATCAGATAGTCCGGGATACTTAGCAATAGCTTTACGTGATAGAGCACTAACACGAGATACATATTCTTCGTTAGACATACCACCTAATGACGCATTACGCAATCGTGTAAACTCTTTGTTATATGTATCTATAACTAAACTATCGCTGTTAGGTGCAGGTTTAGTTAATGCACCCATCTGTCGTGCATCTTCCTCAGCAACCATGTTACTACTTAAAAATTCTTTTGTAAGGTCTTCTGCTTTAATGTCTGTCCTACTTAAATCAATCTCTACACCTGTCTTAATAACAGTTTCAGCAGCTTTAAGTAGTGTGCTAGTAGAATCTGATGCATACTTAGCACCCGCAGCACGAGCTTCTTCTCCTTTAGCTAACGTACCAAAGTTAGGGGAAGCAGGGTCTACGCTCTGTGAAACATCTGCTCTATACATTGTTGCCATATTATTGTCCTTGTGTCGTTAAGTCGGTAATCTGGTACTGTTTAACCATCTGCTCAACTACCATTTTTTCATACTGTGTAAATGCCTCTACTCGGTATGCTTCTTTCATTAAAGTACGTAAGTCATCTCCCTCATACGTATTTAAATATGCTTGTACTACTGCCCAGTGTGTCTTATGCCCTTCTGTATCACCACTACGTAATGCAGTGAGAGCCAACATAGCATGTTTACCCACATCCTTAGCCGCAGCTTTCATCTCATCACTGTATGCCTTCTTACTAGTATACATGATGGATAAATCTTCTTGTGTAGCAGGAGGTATTCCCATACCAATCATCCATGCTTCAGTATCTGTTACACGGAACATTGCTTTACCACTACCACTCATCACTTGGTTATAGTTAGCCATAGCAATACGAGCTTTAGTAACGTTGTTAATGGTAGAGAATGAACCCTTACCAATTTCTAACAATGCTATCTGTAATGTACTAGGTGTCATTGGTGCTTTAACAACGATGCTAAGAGCTTCCCCAACACTACCTAAGATACGTAACGATGCAAATCCTGAAGGGCCAGCTAATACTTCCAAGAAGTTTTTCTCAGGGTCAAACATACCTCTAGCAATATCTTCATAGTAACGGAAGGTATTGAATCGACTACCTAATGCCAACTTAGCTTCACCATCCGTAATTGCTGCAATCATTCCTGACACAACACCTTGTTGAATAGTTAGACGTTCTAACTCTGTAGCATCTTCAGGGATGATACTAGTAACAAGATCACGGAAGGGCCATAGGAATGCACCAGCAGTACCCATAACAGCAGTATGCATTAACAATAGTTGTAGTGCCTCACCTCGTGTAAATACACGGCTATTACCTAGTACACTCTGCACCACATTCATCATCAACTTAACTTGGTATTGCACAAACTGTGCAGGAATAGACTTCCAGCCTTGTTGCCATGTAGCAACGTTAGCCTTAGTCATGTTTTGTGTTAAGTCATCTTGACGCTCAATGATTTTAGCAATGGCATCATCACTCCACCAAGCTGAACCCGGATTAGCAGCAATGTGTTCTCTACGAGCAATGTCGTAACTAACCAAGCGACTAAGTGCTTCACCTGTATTAAAGGGTGTAGCTGACACAGTACCTAGCTTACGAGATACTCCGTTAAAAATACCATATGTACCCGATTCTGCACCATACAAACTAGTGCTATTAATACCATCAATTAGTCCTGAACGGCGAATAGAACGCACTACTTCTACAAACTCATCTTCATTCATTCCTAACCCAAGGTTAGTTAGTTTGTTAGCCTTAGCAACATTCCTCCAAATACTCTCTTGATCGCTCATCAATGCCAACCCATACATAGCAGAAGACTTAGCAGCAGCCATACCGTGTATAGGTGAAATTGCAATTGCATTAAATGCATTCATACCTTGCATAAAGAACTGCACTGGATTGAATGCAAAGAAGCTATGGAATGCCACTGTACGTGCCCATTGTGGATAGTTCCTAGTAGCACGTAGTCCCATGCCCACTGTAGCAACTGCTTTGTTATTACCAGCAACACCTTCAATTGATTCACTAATGGTACGCATAAACCCTAAGAATGAACGTTCTTCTTTAGTAGGAATATTCATCTGAGACATAATGTACTGTTGTACTCGTTGAGCAAACAACAATCGTTTACTCTGTCCTACATAAGCACCTTCATTGTTTAGTGTGTGCCTAAACGCATCTTCAGGCGACATGTTACGCACATTAGCAGGGAGGTCATCTGCAAAAGTATTAAACCAACGTTGAATGTGTGACTCACGCCACTCAGTAGCAGAGGCTACATACGTAGTGTTACCAATCTCAGCAGCAATACTATCTAGTGGGCTAACTGTGTTTACAGTGGATTCACCATGCACAGATAACACTTTATCTCCACGCTTACTAGAGAAGTTACTACTTAGGCCAATAGATTCTGAAATGTAATCATCGTCAGTCCTATTATAACGTAGTTCAACTTTATAGTTGTCACCAAGTCTACCACTGTTAAACAAGTCAACTACTTCTTCAGGCTTCCAACCAAAAGGCTGCATAAGTTTAGCTGCTTCTTGTGTGGTCAGTTTACCTGCTCTAAACAAGCTACCTGCTTCGTTAAATGCTTTAATGTAGGCATTAGCATCTCCTGCACTTGCGGCAGTACGGTGTGTCTGTACAACTTCTTGTACAACTCCATCAATCTCATATTCAGATTTAATCTTTACAAAATACTCATCACTATAGATACGGCGATATTCACCAGCACGATAGGGAATTGCTTCTGTAATCTTCTCTACATTAAAATTATCTTGTTTAAATGCAAATGTCTTATGGTACTTTCCATCAATGAGTACAGGTTCTGTTGCTTCAAAGAACTGTAGTCCCTGCATCTTAGCTTCATCAGCAAACTTCTCACTAACTCTAGCAGACTTACCTTCTCCTGCTAAGTACACTGTCTTATTCAGTGGTGTAGTAATTGGTTTAACAAACAAACTAAAACCACCGTCATCTAATGCCATAGCACTTGTTAACTTGAGGTATCCTTTGCGTACTAAACTTTTACTTGCAACATCATTACGCATTTGATGCATAACATCTCGCAATGCTCTTACTTTGTAATAGGCAGTACGTGCGTTATTAGTAACACCAAAACCAGCTAACTCTACAGTAGAAAACACTTTACCTTCTTTGTCTCCTACCACAAGCACGTCATTTAGCATAACCATCTCTGCTTTAGACAACTTCTCTACGGAAGGACGTACAAAGTTAGTCAGAAGTTTAGTATATCTACTCTGTTGATTAATGCCCACTACACGCTGTGAGTACAGTTCGCTAGAGGTAGACAATGCCCAATCACCTAGTGCATAGCGACTTAAACTATTAATGTCTTCATCAGAGTATTTACCAATGATGGAGTAGTCCAGTTTACGTAGTACTGGCTTTTCAATTAGCCATCCTGTCTTCAACCCTGTCTCTGCTGCATCAATAGCACCCATCTCATCTTGAACATCCTGTAGTTCTCTTTGGATAGTGTCTAAACTACGCTTCATAGACTTAGACTCACTAGCCACCATAGTTAGTGTCTTAGATGTTTGTGGTATAGCATCTTTAGCTAACTTAACGTGTGTGTTAAGTAGTTTGGCAATGTTTTTATCAGCAGATTCTATGTTTACATTTAGTATTCCTCTAGAGACTAACATCTCAGTAACACTAGTTGCAATCTGTTTAAATCCATTCACAAGTTTGCTAAAGTACTGTCCTAAAATTGTAGTAGGAATTTCATCTGTAAATGCCCACTTTGTAAACTGCTCTGCAAAGAATTCACCATACTTAGTTGTCCAAGTATGAAGTTGTGGTGTGATTGCATCTAACAGTTGTGTGTTACCACCTAACCACTTGTCTACCAATGGTACAAGTTGTTCTGCGTTAGTAATAGACCGATACTCAAGCAAGAAAGGTAGTGGAATCTTATCCATCACTTTGTTAATGCCATGACCTTTCCACTTAATTCCTTTAGCATCTAACCATGCATTAAATGCATTGTTAATACTTTCAAAATGTTTAGTGGCAAACTGAGCTTCAAATGAATGTGCAAACTCATGTGCATATGTTTCAATGAAATTACGGCGATTAGATGAACGTTGCATTACAATGACACTAGCATCTTCATAATTATAATGTACAGCCCCTGCATCTTTGTGCTTGGTTTTCATATCTTTATAAAGTGTTTTATGCAATGGGTTCTTACTAGTAGCAAGAGCATCCATATTCAAAACAACTATAGGTCGTTCCATACCTAGAGCTTTAGTCATCCGAGTAGTAAACTCTACAATGTCTGCTGTAATAGCACCTTTTAAATTACCTTGGGGAATGTTTTGTACTCGCACATTACCTACAACTACCATGTCAGTGTTATCTTCTAGTTGTGCTTTTACAACTACACTGTTCTGCCAAACACTAGGACTACTTGTTGGTACTTGACTTGGTATGACTATTGCGCCAGTATCGTCAACAGTTAAAGTAGCACTATTTTTAAGATGGGCACGTACAGATGCTGCGTGTGCTGCAATTTGCTTGTCATCCCACCCAGTAGCTTTAACTAACCAATCTTTAATTTCTTTATCTGATTTAGTGGTTGTAGTTTTGCTTCCTACTTGGTAAGCAGCCTTATCTACTTGATCTTCAAAGACAAGTTCGTCTGTCTTATAGCGAGGCTTAGACGACACTAAACTCTTAGGAGGTACATCCCTATCAACCGTACTGACCAAGGGCTTTGTAGGGCCTTTAGTAGCCACTCTAAGGGCCTTTGTAGCAGTCTCTGCTGCTGTTAGAAGTTCTGCTTCCAACTCTATTCTACGAGTTAGCAAATCACGCTTAACAGATTCTTCTACTAAGAAGCCAGTGTTGGTTGTATCAGGAACTACTTTCATTCCTAACTTACCGTCTGGGTCTAGTGTTTTTAAAGCATTCTCTGCGGTTTCTTTAGTTAGGTAGGCAGTAGCATTCTCAGGTTTGTACAACACTTTACCAGTAATAGATGTGCCATCAACTGACACTTCAAACGGATTTACAGAATGAATGTTAGGATTATTTGTTTTAGAGTAGATGGCATTTAACTCATCTAGTTGGAGTGCTGCTTCTTCTGCTCGAATACCTTTAGCTGCTACAGTAGTTTGCAATTCTGCAATCAACCGTTCTACTGGGTCACGGATAAGTACTTGCAAGTCATGGGCAGCAGTAGTAATAGAGTCAGGCAACACTTTAGCTGCGCTCATACTAACTAGTTTAGTTAGGTCAAGGACAGCAGAGATACCAGTAATTTCTCCTGTGACTACTCCAGCAGCCCTCATACGCTCCATTGCAGCAGCTTTAGATAGAAGTTTAGCACCTTCAGACGAAACAATTGCATGTTTAGCTCCAGCAGCAGAAAGAGTACGCTCTACATTCATTAAGGAGTTAGCATTTTTAAGAAGTTTAGTACCTTTAAACACTGCTCCAAATGCACTAGCCACTGTGCCTACAACACCAAGTCTATCTAACCAGTCACTCAAACCATCCCATGTTTTCTCTGATTGTTGTGCTACTTCTTGCACTACAAGTGCAGCTTGCCAATCACTAACTAGTGCAGCACTTTGTAAGTCTTTGTATAAACCATCTATCCACATACCTTTTTGATCTTCAGGTAGTGAAGCAAATACTACTTGTAAACGTGAAACAGTTTCACTACGTCCTTTTGTACGTGAGATGGCATCTTCTGGTACACCATATTTAATTGCTACCCTATCAATTGCAGGGCCTTGCTCTGCTGCAAAAGGTGTAAGTTCGTAGCCTAATCCAAGAGCAATGTTAGACAGTTTTGAACCATCCTTCATTGACTTCTCTAATATGGCTTGTGCTGAAATTTGAGAGGTTAGTTTACTAGTGCTATCGCTAATCTCAGAAGTACTATTGTTAAACAAAACTGCTGGATTCTTAATAGCCGTATTCTCAACAGCAGTCTCTACCAACTCCCGCATCTTAACTCGCACTACCTCTGCAATGTTAGATGATTCTGCACCAGCAATAGCATTACGTGCTCTAGTGGTAGCCATTGCTTCTTCTACTACAGATACGTTACCAGTAGTGGCAGCGTTAACTGCTGTCCACCTATCTAGTTCATTGTTCTCAGGTACAGTTTTACGCCATTCTTCATCAAGAAAAGTATTAAAGTTAACTTCGTTAGGAATATCTATGTTACCTGTAGCTAATGCAGCTACTCCTTTCACTATAGAATAGTTATCTTTATTTGTGTCTACAGCAGCTACCGTATCTTCTGCGGTATATAGAGGCTCAACTACTGTATTCTCGTTTGTAGGTTCAGCGTAAAGTTCACTCATTATGATAGGTACTTAGCGACAGCTTTAGGGCCACCAAAGGTACTAAAAGCTGTACTACCTAGAGAAGCAATGTTGGAATAGTCTTGTGCTTTACTGCTGAAGATAGAAGCATCAGCCATTGCACTAGAATAACCTAGTGCAGCTTGTCCTATAGTAGTGTTTGCTTTTGCAATGTCACTCATATAACCTAAGGTACTTCCTAGTTGACTACCCACACTAGCTATACCACCAGCCATACCACTACCGCCCATCCCACCTGTCTGAGCACCTACGTTAGTCATAGTGCTTTGTGTTAGACGTGTATTTCTAATTTGTTGACGTACAGAGCGTACATTTTGAATGTCTGCTCGTTTAGATTCTGCTGCAAATTGATTTGCTGACTGTACTTGAGCACGTTCTGTTGATTGTCTAGCTTTTTGAGATTCCTTCATGCTTTCGCTTGTACCGTAAGCATAAGTTGCTGCGCTTCCTAGTATAAGATATGTTGATAGTGCTGCCATGTTATTCCTTTATGTATGCTTTTTCTCTTGCTACGAAACCCAACTTAGTTAGTGTTTCGTCTTTAATATTTGATTTAGGTAAAATACTTATTGCAATAGTAGCATCTTTAGGTGCTTGTTTCTCAAGTTCTAGCAATAGTCTAATACCTATACTACCTGTTCGATAGTCTTCTTCTACCCACCAAAACATCTCTTGAAATATAATGTTATTAGAGTTCCATAGGTTAGGAAGTAACACAGCCGCAGCCCCACCAATAACTTTATCTTCTTCTTTTGCTATAATAAATATACCTTGGTTTAGTATGTGTGTTATAGTTTTAGTTACAGAATCAAGATTCCATACAAAACCATAAAAGTTAATAAACTTTTCAGCGCACACTAAACACTGGGGTAAATCTTCTATTGTAGCTTTCTCTATCCTATACATTTTCATTTCCTACAAAAGTAGTTGTCCATCCTACTAGTTGCATATCTTTACCTGTTTCACTTGCAAATTTAAGTTGCAATGCTTTACCTCTACCCCGTATTTTATTCTTAGAAATAACTAATGGATAACTATCGTCAAAGGTTGTAAGTGGTTCTGCAAAGAATGGACGATTCTGTCTATACACTTGTGCTTCTGTTTGCCACTTACCAGCATAACTATTGTCAGTAAAATCCCATCTAGTTTGTAACAAACATCCACTAGGATTAACTGGAACTGTATTAGCATCAAAAATAGTTTCAGTACGCTTCATAAACGTAGTGATGTACTTAACACTCTTAGAACGTGCAGGGCCTACTCCACCCATGTCATATCCAGTGATAAAGTAAGAAGACTTCTCTACACCACCCGTATTATAGTTATACCAATCTTTAAATTTAGTAGTAGTTGTACGTACATTCTCAAAGTCTGCAAATGTAACTGAGTAGTTATTACTAGTAACAGGGTGCAACGTTAATACTTTAAATTGCTGCACTGTACCGTTGACAACGGAAAGTGTAGCTACAACATTATCAGTACTAACTTGTACAGTGTTTACGCCAACTAATACATCGTAGGTACTACTACTAAGTGTAGTTTCTTTTGTTGTCTCTAACGACACTGGAATCACACCTAGTGTTGTATCCATATCGTGCCAGTACCAACTATTTAATTTAACATCCAATGCAAGAATAGATGTTTTATTATATCGTCCACTACTTGTAGAACCTGTATCTACTCCTGAGTATAACCAATACACAAGTTTATTACTTACGTTATAGCTACCTTCAGCATAAATTTTATTTAGTGTAGGGATGTTTTGATAGAATGTTTTAATGTTTCTGTCACTAATGTTCTGAGCACTAAGTTCAGCACCACTAGCTCCGGGACTAATGGTATAGATACCAGTGTTACTCCAGTAGATTAAACTATCTTCTACTGCTATAATGGACTTAGCTGAAGAACATCCAACATTACTAACACGGCTTACTGAGTAGTTAGACGCAGAAAAAGCTAAGTCAATACCACTAACAAACCATACACCATTACTAGCTAATACAGCAATACCACGTCCTAGCGGTTGCAAACCAATAATCTCACCTGCTTCTGGAATCTGAATTACACCACCATCACTATCTAGAATATCACTAAACACTTCTGAGGTAGGGTCATTCTGTTGGTAGCAATTACCTGCATTACTAATAACATCTAGCACTTGACTGAAGTATACTGTACCTAGTTCTTTGGCACTACCCATGCCAGCATACCATGCACGACCAGCAAAGAAAGCACAAACTTTAGGTCTAAATGCTGTAGATGTAACTATGGAACTTCTATCTTTATAGAAAGCATTTAGTATAGTGCGCCCTTTAGGTGCAGGAGATGTACCAAAGTCTTGTTTGTTTAGTAGGGCAGCATCAAAGTCATCAGTTGCATTTTTACCTGAAATCCAGTTCTTACTGTTAGCAGGTAATTTACTTGCGTTAGCTGTTTTATAAGTGGTAAGAAGTGCATCTGTCCACCCTTGATTATACAAGTTATATTTAGCTTGTGTAAGGAATGTTGGAGTTAGTGCAGTCCACTGAGCTTCTGTTCGTTCTTGATCTACGCCTAAAGGAGATTCAAAACCTTCAAAGTCACGCACATTAATTGTAATTGTAGACACTGTAATTGTATCAGTAGCTGGTGCATACTCTACAAGAATAGGGTTGGTACTTGATGTAGTAACAATTAACCTACCATATGTAGACGCAAAACTAGCAATGTCTACACCGTCTGTTGCAGTAGTACCTGTAGCTTTATACGAAGTTAAATCAATTGTAAATGCTTTTCTAGTAGAACTTACACTACCAGATAAAGAATCATAGAAGGATAGTGTTGTCCCTGTTTGTACTACAAAGAAGTTTAAGTTGCCATTGCCAGCTACAGTAGACCAAGTGCCTACAGTGAATGCCCATAAGTTCTTTTGGTCAGCAGTGATGGCACTAGCATGTAACTGATAGAAACTCTCATAGTCAATACCATTTCTACGCTGTAGTGTTCCGTCAGTGTTGGGAACAACATTAACTCCCTCTTTCCAAGAGTTTTCAGGCGTAATAAAATAACCACCCTCAGTGCTTAGACCTCCTACAAATGTAAAACTGTCTTTAACACTAGTTGTAGCCATTTATACTGTTCCTTGTATAGTTAAGCCACGGCGATCTGCAATGGCTACAATACGTTCTTTACGTGTAAACAAACCCTTAAGTTCGTCAGGCACAGGGCCAGACAAGGAATAACGTACTGAATACAAACCAGTGGGTTGTACTTCAATAACAAGTTTGTTAACTTCTCCAGCTAACTCTCGTTCTTCTTTACGTTCTTTAGATTCTTGTTTTTGTTTTAAGGCTTTAGCCATTACTCGGTCAACTGCTTCACTCATTTTGAACCCTTCCATTTGTGACTATTCACATCTTTAATTTCTTTGGAATTCTGATAAGCACGTTGTTCAATTTCTACAGCTTTGTCTAGAAATGTATTACGTACTTCTTGAGGAATAGTTTTGTCTTCTGCTGCTTTGCGATAATCAGCAGGACTTAGTTTCTTTGTAGCCATTAGTTTCTTCCGTAGTTAACTTTGTTGTTATACTTAACTTCACCGTTCTCATTACGCCACGCTTCATTACGCATGGTGTTCTTACCACGTTGTGCTTTACGTTCTTCTCGGTTATTTGCTTGTTGCTTTAAGTTAACAAAGGCTTGACTCTTTGCTTCTGCCAACAGTGTAGGAAAGAACTTCTCAGGGATGCTAGGAACAAAGTTGTCACTGTGAGTCCAACTTGCAGCTACAGTCGCATATACGCTTGTTTTAGCCCCTACAAGGGTGCTTTCCACTGTAGAGTTGTATCCGTCAAAGTGAACGTTCACATCATCATAGCTAGTCCAATACTGAGGGTCAGCATTAATGACATATCCGTTAGCATCTACAACGTTAGCTTGTACTACTCGATTGTCAATTACATTCTTAAAGTCTTCAGGAGTTAAGTATTCAATTTCTTTCTTGTTATACTTAATCCATTTAACTTTATTCCATGTACCGCCCATCTGCATCTTAGTTGGATTAGAAGTATCTCCTAAACCAGTAAGTTGTACAAGTTGAAATAGAAAAGGCCAGTCTCGCTGGCTTATAATGTCAAAGAATGCTTCTTTAATTAAATCTGCTACCTGTACCGCTTCCACTGTTTCGTCAATAGAATCTACAGGGTCACTGTCCATAGCAGACAGAATATTTTGAGTCATGTCTAACAGTGTTAGTTTCGCCATATTATGCCCCTGCGAAAATAGCGTTTAGTTGCATTGCATACAAACGTATATTACCACTAGCACCATTGTTTAGAATATATAACTCTATATAATCATTAGTAGCCAGAGTTACAGTGTGTGTTCCTGACATGTTGTGTTTTTCACTTGACGTAGCACCTATTACAGAATATCCATTTGTTACGCTGCCATTTTTATAAATTGCAACAACTAAATCTCTAAGAGAACCTGATGTTTGGTCTAGTGATACAGAATAACTAATAGACACAGGAACACTATCTGTACCAGTGTATGTAAGTCTAGCTGTGTTAGCTTCTGTAAAGTTAGAGGGAATTCCACCTGCTGTAGTAGTAGGTGCAAGTTTAGTGTAGGATGATGGGTATGTTAGCGTATAAGGTGACGCTAAATTAAAGAAGTGTACTGCTCCATGTGGAGTACCTGTAAATACAAAGTTACCACTACCATCAACAGTAACTGTATCTCCTGCTTGACCATTAGCAGTAATACCTGCTAGTTGTGGGGGACTAATCTTTTGCCATGTTCCACCACCTGAACCATTAGATACGTATACTTTATTAACTGTAGCTGCTGCTACACCTTTAGGCTCATGGATATTAGGGTCAGTAATAGCAGAGTGTTGTACTGAGGGCATTATTTCTCCAAAAGAAAAGAGAGGAATCCCGCTACGCAGGAAACCCCTCTTACGCTATCAAACGTATTCTACGACAATGGTAGCTGTACCAGCAGTGAATGTACCAGCAACAGTGACATACACGTCAGTGGCAGCAGCATACGCTTTAGGAGGCAATTGGCCTTCTGTAGAAGTATATGCATACGCACCTTGAGCTTGAATAGCAGCATTTGCGGTAAGGTTAGCAGTAGCAGCTTGTGTAGCTGTAATCCAACCATCCGCATCAGTTGCATCACCAAACGTCAAAGAAGTTCCACCTACCCAAGCAGTACCAACTTTTAGGTATACGTTCTTGATAATAGAGCCAGCAGGAATGCTAACTTTAGCACCACTTGCACCAGAAGTACTCTGATAAGTGATGTTCAGTTGGGCACTCTTGTCGTTGCCATCAACTTCGTTGACACCAGCGTCATTGCGCTCTGGAGAGTTAATACCAAAACCGACAACCAAACCATCGGAGTTAGTCCATGTAGAAGCACGAGTCATTTTATAGTCCTTTCAATATCAGATTGTGTTCTTGGTGATAACAGATACCAAGCACTCAGGACGATAGAGTTTCAAACCAAAACGTGCGTTCATAACGTATTCGTCACGACGCAAATCTTTGTTACGCTCATATTCTACACGAGGCATTTGGCGATAAGCACCAACAAACGGAGTCAAGTCACCACCAACAGACATGAACATGTTCACGGTTGGAGTAGCAGGTACGGTAACACCACCCAAAGTAGATGATGCAGCTTCTGTAGCAGCAGGTAAGAAGTTAGATACGTACACATCAAAACCGAAGATGTTACGGATAAAACGCATACCAGTTACTTCATTAACAAAACCACCTTGAACAATACCTTCAAAAGCAGGGTTGTTAGTAAATGCTTGAGCACCTACCAAAGTGTTAAACACATACTCTTGAGATGGGTCAATGATCGCTACACGAGCACCGCCAGCTTGTGCCTTGTCCAAAGCATATTTAGCTTTAGCAAAGTCAGCAAGAGCCAACACAGTGTTAGTAGAACCAGAAGCTACAAAGCGATGATCTGCACCATTGATGGCGTTAGCATTACCTGAAGTTTGTTGGTTAGCCAAAGAGAAAACAGACGATTCCAAGTTTTCATCCAAAGCACGACGCATTTTGGTAGGGAACATACCAATGAGTTGTTGAGCGTAGTAGCTGTCTTGCTTTGCCTTATCAGTGATATAGGTAGCGGATTCAACGTAACGATCAATTGTAAAAGTGAACTCACCAGTATCCATTGCATCATACACAACGGGTGTGTTTTCAGCAGTTTCACGCATTGGCAATTCACCGATTGAGGGAATGGTAAATTGATTACCATCAGGGAAACCATTGAGCATACGAACATATTTCGTACCCATCAATTGTTCTTGCAAAATATCTTTTAATTCAGCAGACCACAGTTCTGTACGAACGAGATGCTCATTAACCTTTGCATAATCTACACCAGCCATTTAATTCTCCTTAAGTCCCAAAATATAGGGATGGGTTTTTAGTAACAGTTTGTTGTAACTTATACTGGAATTCTTGTGACCAATATGTCGAAGGGCTTTCTTTACGGACTTTAGCAGCCCATTCTTTTGACCCTTCAATATTACTTCGATCACCACCAGTAGAAGGTACTGAAGTTGTATTCATAGAACCTGTATCCATTGCATTAGCATAGTTTGGGGAAACTCCACTAAACATAGATGCAAACTCTTGTGGGTCGTTGGCGGCTAGTTCCATAAGAATACGTGTTTTATCTGGATTATTTGCACGTTGTTTAAATACTTCTTCTGCTTTACTTCCAAACTTATCTTTCATAAGTTTATCTGCTAACATCAGATTAGTTTCTTTTGTCTTAGCTACTTCTCGTCCCGTCAACGTCTTCTCTACAAGCTGTTGCACATCTTCAGGGGTATAACCCTGAACAGGAGGATTGTCGTTCTCTGATGCATTGCTTTGTTTTGACATACGTTCCAACACCTCATCAATAGTCTTGGCTGCAACTGTCTGCTCTCGCAATTTACGATTTTCTTCTTTCAAAGTATCAATAAACTGATCGGCATTAGCGTAGGCTTTGGCTAAATCTTCTGGTGTCTTATACTTTTGATTTTCACCGACCAGTGCGGTAAAAAGTTGCCCATCAGTTGTCACTGCTGGCATTGTGGTGGCTTGGTTGTCTCCGTTACCACCAAAGATTGTTGCATCGGTCATGCGGTTTGCTCCTAAAAGTTAACTGCCTAAGTGTGCAGTTGTTGAAAAATGTTACCCTACTTAGCTGAGTCAGGTAGTAAGGATAGTACGTGTTCAATCATTTTAGACTGCCCTAAGTTAAAACTTAACTTAGCATAGTGATTAGGACAGTCAAAGTCATCTTTCTTAATGTTATGTAGTTCTGTATTCATGTCATTTAATGTCTTATATAATACTTCAAATACATAACTACTGTTATTCCATGTCTTAGTAAATTCTTCTATACTACTATCTTTAGGTCTATTGTTAAGTAATGTCTTATTCATATTACATCATTTCTGGAGGAATGTCAACCCCCTCTGGGTTAATGGTTGCTTCTGTCTGTACATCTTCTGAGATTTGATTGATAAGTCGTTGTGTTTCAGCTTGTTCAAACACCATTGCATTGTCTTGCACAATTTTGTAGTTTTGCCAACCTAAGTTCTCCTCTAAAGCCTTAGCAATAGCCTTTCCTGACATGTGTGCAGCTACTCCGGGAATAGCTTGTACAGCAGAAATAGTTTGTGCCAACTCTTGTACAAACCTAGCTTGATCTGCAAAGTGCCGTGCGCCTACAGGGTAAATCTTACCTTCTGCCATTAAGTCATCTTTAGTAACTTCAACATAGGACTCCGTATTAAAGTCTTCATCTATAGCACGAATACGTTCCACACCCTCAAAGTTACGTACAGATTCTGCTAACATACCATTTAAAAGAGGTTCTAGAATATTACGTTCAAACCAA
>Ga0209768_10001275_pt1 | contig 16274 bp, 16 predicted proteins | sample LauGreSBDMM110SD_3_FD_187564 | JGI IMG/M metagenome (GOLD analysis project Ga0209768, IMG submission 187564) | Freshwater lake microbial communities from Lake Michigan, USA - Sp13.BD.MM110.SD (SPAdes) (version 2) | ecosystem: Environmental > Aquatic > Freshwater > Lake | place: Lake Michigan... | reverse complement strand
GTGCTGTCATAGACTCTGCTGACAAACAGCCGGGTGTGTGGAATCTACGGAGAGTTAGATGAGAACACAGATACTTGATTACTTTCGAGCCAACAAGGTCAGTGGTTACACATTGTCCACGGAATTGCCCTGGGACAGCTCAGGTGATCCATTATACTTGAAGAACTTCAAATACATCTATGTTGATTCTGATCAAATTGCACAAGAACCTCTCATCGATGTGCTTAATGGTGTGGGCATTGTGAATGAAATCACAACTGTTCGCACCTTTATCACTACTGATGCCAAAAACCAACCCTCAAACTATGCTACCATGGTCTCAACATTTCAGAATGCCAGACTTGACACCGACATTGTCGGTGTAACACAACGAGCAACTCAAGTGTCAACTGAGTTCGTAGGTGATGCCCAGGTAACACAGTTTGATTTCAGCTTTAGACAGCTGATTGTAAATTCATAATAAGGAAAAAGCAAAATGGCTTATATCTATCCCGCACCAGGCAATGCCAACGCTGAAGTGATCTTGACCTTGATCGCTAGTGCAAATACCACAAGTAACTTGAGTGTTCCATCACTACAAGACATCACCATCAACAACTCAAATGATGTATTCACCTGGACGCAATTGGACGAAAGTTCCAAACTGCAAATTGCAACCACTTCTACCAACAGCCTGGACATGAACCTAGTTCTTGATCAGACTGCGTTCTTCGGCAATGCCTCAGCCAATGCTGTGAGTGCCGCAGGCAAAGGTATCTTTGGCTTGAGCAAGGACAAGACCCAGGTTCAGTTTACTCTTTACATGGGTGACACTGACACAGGTGCCGCAGGCAAGACCGTGGGCGGCAATGCTTACATCACAGGCCTAGCACCTACTGTATCAGCTGATGCACCTGTATGGGTATCACCAATCACATTGACTGTGACTGGCGACTACACCATCACCTAATACCCCTGGGTATCAAACAAAAAAGGCTCTTAACAGGGCCTTTTTTTATGATTGCTAAATACTTGCCTAAGGAGATTCACAGATGTCAGTAATAGACTCAAAGACCGACGAAGAACTGCTACGCAGTTTATTGGCAGAGAATGCCAAGGCCACAAACGAAATTCGCTGTGCTCAAGGCGATCTTGCCAAGGCACAGAACAGACTAGCCTTTACGGTAGCTGTATTAAACACACTGATTCACAGACAGGAGATCAAATGAAATTATCACAACTGGCCGCAAAGCCGCAACTAATCAAAATCACATTGGATGACGAGAGCATTGTCACTCAGTATGGAGAACCCATTGACTTTTACACATGGGATCGACAACCACTAGAAGTGTTCATGCGACTGGCCAATCAAAGTCAGTCTGATGGTTCAAGTATCATTGACATTATCAAAACACTTATTCTCAATGAAGATGGCTCACAAGTGATTGATGGAGATAGTATGTTACCAACCGATGTGTTGATGAGTGCAATTACCAAACTCACATCAACCTTGGGAAAGTAATTGGCGAGGAACCTGATTGGGAAGCTGTTGATACCAAAATGATAATAACTCTAGACAACCTCGCCACAAGATATCATTGTCTCCCCAGTCAGGCACTTGAGCAGGCCACCACCTTTGATCTGCATGTGTTGGATGTGGCCACTCGTTGGTCAAACTATCAACATGAGTTGGCTTCAACTGGCAAAAAGCCAGTGCCCAAACTGAGTGAGGATGACATGATGAAAATGCTTAACAATGCAAGGGGAACAGCCAAATGATCAAGGTTAGTGTTAGAGTTAGTCAAAATCAAATCACACCTGCTATCCAACGACAGGTTGCTGCCTTGGCAGCATTGCCAGCTCAAGGTGTTCGAGAGTTTCAAGCTCTTACTCCTATTGATACAGGCAATGCTCGCAATCGCACTAGACTTCAGAGCAAAGAGATTGTGGCTGATTACCCTTACGCACAACGCCTGGATGACAACTGGTCAACACAGACCAATGGTCAAGGTATTGTGGCACCATTTACCAAGTGGTGGATAGCACAACTCAAACGCATAGCAAGGATCAAATAACATGGCTGCCGCAACCACCACACTCAAAGTCAATGTAGACACCACAGACGCCACACGCAGTCTTGCTGCCTTAAACAGCAAGTTCAATGATTTAAAAACTGCCATACTTGGTGCTGGATTTGCCACTGCCATCACACAGGCCAACAACTATGCCAATGCCATCAAAGATGTCAGCGTGGCCAGTGACATCAGCATTGCCAGTGTGGTTGCTCTAGGCAAAGCCTTTAGTTACAATGGTGGCACAGCAGAAGGTGCTCAGAATGCAGTATTGAAATTTTCACAGAGTCTTGGTGATGCCATCAATGGCAGTGACTCTGCACAAAAGGCCTTTGCGGCAGCAGGTATCAGTCTAGATGATATCTTCAACCGGTCACAACAAGAAAATTTAAATCAATATCTGATCAATCTTGGGCGGATGGAAAACACGGCCCTACGCACTAGAAACCAAATTGAGATTCTTGGTCGTAGTTCCAAAGGTGTAGATTTTGGTGGTGGTGTTCAAGGCACCATGGCCGGTTCGCCTGTTTCTGCGGCAGACATAGCTGCCATCAACGCAGGTGCCGCTGCCAGTGAAAACATGAAGCGACAGTTTGATCAATTGATACAGGCCTTGCTGAATGTGACCAAGCCTCTGAATGACATTGTGGCCAGCATCAACATCACAGCAAAAGCATTTCAAAGCCTAATCAATCTATTGGTATTTGCTGGATCAGCATTTCTTATATTTGGTAAAATACTACCTGCTGTGGTTGCTGGTCAGAATGCACTGATTGTTGCTTTGAAAAATGGCGGCGGAGCATTGACTCTACTTAAAAATGCCTTTATGGGAGTCATAGCAGGACCCAAGGCATTTGTGTTAAACATCATGCGAGCAGTTGGAGTGCTGGAAAGCGGATTGCCTGTGGTGGCAAGCCTGGTGGCTGCGTTTGGCGGACTGTTGAAAGGTCTGCTGAGATTTGCAGGCATAGCAGGTATCTTTATAGCCATAGCACAAGGTATTGATTTTGTAGCACAGGCAGTGTTCAAATTGAATTCACCCATTGACTATGTGACCAAGAAGTTTAAGGAATTTTTCAACATTGGTCAAGACCGATCCCAAGTGGCAGACGATGGCACCACGGACATGATCAATGATCAGATCAAGGCCCTGGAAGCTGCCAAGATTGCCAATGAAGAAGCTCGTAAACGCAGAGAAAAGATGGCAGTGGAGATTCGCAAGGTTGGTGATGCCTACGCCTACAGCAATGACAAACAACTGGAATCTATTGCTAATGAAACTCGCTTTATTGGCAAAACAGAAGATGAAATACAGGTCCTGCGTGGTCTCGCTGATATCTTTAGCAAGGCCAATGACGAAATAAAATCCCTAAAAGAAACACGAGCCAAAATGGCTGGTGGCACTGAAGAAGAAAAACGCAACATTGATCTCATTGATATAGAAATCAAACGCATAAACAAATTAACAGAGGCACATGCTCAGAACTTCCTGGAATACACCAACAGACTTCAAGGTGCACGAATCCTAGAAGAAGATCGTATTCGTCAAGTAGAAAACCTAACTCGTGCCATTGAACAACAGACTGTGAGAACACAAGCTCTAGGTCAAGCACAACTCAGCATCATTGACAAGAGTCGAGATGTTGACTTTGCAAGAATCGTAGCTGGCTTGACTCCGTTACAGGCCAGAATTGCACAAATACAAGAAGATGCCAGAAAGGCAGCCCTGGAAGCAGGTCGTGCTTATGCAGGTGCATTTGAGGACTCAGGTGATGGTCTAACACCAGAACGAGCTGAAGAACTCACTCGCGGACTTGAATCTATTGCGGCAGGATACAAGTCCATTGCTGATCAACAGATTGAGAACTTGCAACAATCAAGAACCTTTGCTGATGGATGGCGAACAGCATTTGAAGAATATGCTGACGCTGCCTACAATGCCAGCGAGATTGCTAGATCACAATTTACCACTGCCACCAAGGGCATGGAAGATGCCATTGTAAACTTTGCCAAGACTGGTAAATTTGAATTTAAAGGTTTCTTGAGCAGCATAGTGGAAGAACTGTTGAGATCCAACATTCGTCAATTGCTCACACAGGCATTTGGTGGTGTGGGATCTGGTGGAGGCAGTGGCAACATCTTAAGCACCTTGTTCTCAGCAGGCAAGAGCTTGTTGGGATTTGCCAATGGCGGCATGATACCCACAAATGGTCCTGTGCTGGTTGGCGAACGCGGTCCAGAGATACTGACAGGTGCTGGCGGACGAGGTGTGATCCCTAATGAAGCACTGGGTGGCTCAACCAACATCACCTACAACATCAACGCAGTAGATGCTTCAAGTTTCCGCAGCCTAGTGGCCAGCGATCCTGAATTTATGTTTGCTGTTACAGAACAAGGGCGTCGTAGAATGCCTAACTCAAGGAGATAATTATGGCCACAACAAATGAAGCCTTTCAATGGATCATCGACTCAGCCACGGCTTTAAGCATTGATGGTCGTGGTGTAGTAGCTGCCACCAGCACACGAGAGAATGTTATACGCACAGTGAGTCGTGGAGGTCGTGTGTGGAAGTTCACAGTGAGCCCAAGCCCAGGTGCCACATATGTAGAGGCAAGACCTTATCTTGCACGACTGGATCAGATGGATAGGATTACCATTGCTGACATTGATTTTGATCACCCTGGATTTGAGAACATTATTGGATATCTTGGATCGGGCACCGGAGGCTTCACCGTTGTTGTGCCCGCAGGCACCTCAGTGACCACATGCACCGTCACAGCAGGTGGCTTAACAAGTGGTTATGTTGCCCGAGCAGGTGATTGGTTACAAATTGGATCAACTGGTAGCGTATATCAAGTGGTCACAGATCCTGCCGCAGGCAATGGTGCCACTGTGACCCTAAACAGACCAATAGATGAAGCCGCAGGTTCATACACAGGATATTTTGGTGCTAATGTCACCTGGAGTGTGTTGTGTGTGGAAAGACCCACCTGGACGCTGGTGCCAGCTGGTGCTAACATGTTGGTCAACTGGTCAGGTGATTTTGTATTCTATGAGGATCGAACATGAGTATCAACCTAAGTGGTTATAGTTCAGTAGGTGTTTGTCTTTGTGTTAGACTGGACATACCTTCATATGGTGTGTTGAGATTATCAACATTCCACAAGGCTATCAACATAACAGAATCAGATGGATTTGTTTATCCATACTCACCTGCTGGCATACTCATGAGTGTGAGCGAAAGTGTCTCTGAATTACGAGCCACATCAGTAGAAACAGCAGTTGGCCTGTCAGGCATTCCTATAGAGTATGCACAAGGTGTGCAGGCAGTGCGTATCAAAGGGTCCAGGATTGAAATACGCAGAGTGTTCACAGATCCATTGACTGACAATCCCTTGGCCATTGCAGGCAACCCCATCTTCATGTTTCAAGGTGTTGTGACCAATTATGGATTTAGCGAACAATACAACGAGTTCAGTCTTGACTCTAGCCTGGTTATAAATCTCGCCTGTTCAAGTCTTGTGGACATGCTGAATACCAAGATCACAGGTCGCAGGACCAATCAAGAGTCAATGTTGCAATTTTATGATACTGATACCAGTTTCAATAGAATCACCAACCTGATAGGGCGTCCTTATGATTTTGGTGCTCCTGTCACAAAGACTCCTGCCACACAGGTCACACAGCCTGAGAGTTCAGTTACAAATGACTTTGTGGATCAACCCTAATGCACAGTCGCTTTGCCACCTTTCAAGACATTCCTGCTGTGTGTGAATTGCTCAAACAATTCTCTTCAGAGGCACGAGTGGGATTTAGACCCTGGTCAACGGAACAAGACACACCAAGAATATTCAAGTTAGTCACTAGATGGCAACAGGATCACTATGTGCGTGTGGCTGTGAAAGATACGGAGATTGTGGGCACACTAATTGCCGAACGAGGACAAGACTTCTGGGATCCAGAACGCAGACTGCTACAAGAGCGGGCCTGGTTTGTATCACGATCACATCGTGGTAGTCGTGCAGGTGCTGTGTTATGGCTGGCATGGGATCAAGACTGTGATCAATATCTTGCTCAAGGTCGGGTGCAAGCTGTTCTACTAAGCACACAAGGACCTGACACCAACTTTGATCCTGGCCGTAGAGGTTGGAAACTGATAGAACAAACCTGGATGAAGGAAGCATAATGGCATTTTTAACCGCTCTAGCCACCACAGTAGCAGGATACATTGGAGTCACCAGCACCATTGGTGTGTTGTTGGTTCGCACTGCCATCACTGCCCTAGTATCGTACGCACTCAATCGCAGTATCTCTAAGAATCAACAACAAACTGGTTTTGATGCTGGTTCTAGACAAATGCTATCACCAGCAACCAATCACAAGATACCTGTGGTGTATGGTTCTGCTTATCTTGGTGGTGCCATTACAGATGCACAACTTGTGAATGACAACAAGACCATGTGGATATGCTTGACCATAGCAGAAAAGACTGGCAATCTGTTTGAAACAGGATCAGCCTCCTCATACACATTCAACGAGTGTTATCGCAATGCAGACCGACTGATATTCCAAGCTGATGGTATCACAGTGGATCACAGTGAAGACTCAGATGGCAACAGTGATGACAGCATGCGTGGTCTAATTAAAATTTACATGTATGCAGGATCAGGGGCCTCCACCAAGCAACTGACACCTGCACTGGCAAGTTGCGTGAGCACACCAACCATCTCTCCTGTCAACGCCTGGAGCATATTCCCTGCCTGGACAGCACCTGCTACACCTGCCCTAAACAGCAACATGACTGATCTTGTGTTTGCTCTTGTGCGTGTGGATTATAACCGTGATCAAAATGTCACTGCCATTGGTGATTATCAATTCAACATCATCAACTCAATGAGCAAGAGTGGTGATGTGATATTTGACTATGCAACAAACACCCGATATGGTGCGGGTATCAGACTTCGAGAAATCGACACAGGCGAATCCGCTGCCACAACCATCAGTCGAATGGGACTGGATTCATATGATTGGATTGATTTATCATGAGCACTATTCAAGACCTAAACACAGCACGAACCATCACCTACAACGATGAAGCCAATTATGCCATTGTGTTTGGTGCCAATGCTGGCAATATCACTGCCAATGTGGATTCATATGCTAGTGCCAATATCACACAACAAACTACACTAACTAGCATCACCAGTCCTGTTAGAGATCTATTGCTGGATGTACAGTTCTCTAATGTGGGCAATGTTAGCATGGCCTATGTAGGAACCTACAGCAACATTGGCATATTACAGGTGGCACCTGCTGCCTGGCGTGTGAATGGCATTAGATCAGTTGCACAATACACAGAAGCATTTGCCAATGTGAAGTTTACTGACCTAACAGGTGCCAGCAACATAACACCTGAGTATTCATATATTACCACTGTGAATGATCAATCAGGCAACACAAGAAACTGGACCACTACGGTAAATGTAATTACACCACCTAGTGTGAGTATTACTGGCAATGTGATCTACAACGAAGATACTCTAGCCAATGTGACCATAGCCAATGTGGTAGTGGATCCTACTTCAGTGGTAACATTTAGATTGTACGCCAATACTGCTGTGGGTAATGGCACCATGACTGATGGTGTTGTCACAGGCAACTCAATCTTTATTGATGGTAATGCCACAAGTCTCAACAGTCAGATTGCCGCAGGTGCTTTCAAGTTCTTGCCTGCTAGTGATCTAGCAAGCAATGTGGGCAATGCTATTACTTTTGCTATAGGTAATACCACCGCAATATTCAACACTGCCAATGCCAACATACAAATTGCCAACACACATGCAGAATTTAATTTCCCTGGTGGCACATATGTTGAAGACACAAGATTGGCATTTGGCAATACCATTACTGATCTAGACACACGAGCTCTAAGTTTCACAGTGGGCATTCAACAAACCGCTGGCAACATAGGAAAATTCTATGTGAGCAATAGTCTTGTGGGCAATGCCAACACACAGTTGAATATAACAAACAGCAAAGCCGCAATCAACAACACCATTCAATGGATGCCTCCTGTGGATTATACAGGCAATGTCAGCTTCACATACAATCAGGTCAAGACATTATCAACTGGCAATGTTACACAAGCCAGCAATGTTGTGGCCACATTTACATCAAGTAATAGCAATCCTGAAATATCAAACATGACAGCAAGAACTGTGTTGGCCAATACAGTTTCAAATATATTTGCCAACACTACTCCATACATCAATGATGGTCCTGACTATGGTCAAATTTATACAATTACTCTAAATAGTGCTCGTGGTAATTTTGGAACAAACACTGCTAATGCTCTGTTGCAAAATACATTCACATCCACTGGTAACACAACTACCATCAACAACTTGTTTGGCAATATTGTGTTTGTGCCTGTGTTTAGTGCCACCAGCGGCAACTTCACTTATACGCAATCAAGAGATGGTGTTGCACAATCTAATATCACTGCCAATCTTACTGTTACACCAAATGCATTAACACCATCCACTCAGACATTCACAGCAAATGGAAATGTCACTCTAGATTTTGCACAAAGTTATTGGGGTAATATTAGAGTGTTGACAGTTGGTGGTGGTGGTGCTGGATCAGGCAAACAAGCATTTTCATCCACACTCAACAGTGCTGGTGCTGGAGGTGCTGGAGGCGAAGCAGTGGAAGTTAACGCCAGCCCTAACACAGCCAACGCCCTAGGTCAAGGTACATATAATGTTATAGTTGGATCAGGTGCTGCCAACTCAGTAACTATTGGCAATGCTCTCAGCGGAACCAGCAGTTATATTTCACAAGGTGCCAATGTTTATTTCACAGCGGCCGGTGGTCAAGGTGGTCTTGGCAATGGTGATGGAGGTGGTATTACATCATCCACTGCTCCTGGATATGCCAATTTATACATAAACACAAATGCTCCTAATCCGCCAAATTCTGGAAACAAGGCCTACATATATGGTGGTGCTGGTGGTGCTGCCGGCGGAACTCCTAGTCCTTCTTTCTTCACTGTGGAATTGCCAGCTGGCGTGTTCTACAACTGGTATGGTAATCCAGCACCTGGATATGTAAGCAATATTTCTGGTGCTAATGTTTATTACGGTGCAGGAGGTGGCGGCGGGCAACCAAATATTGGATCGCCAAGTGGTGGCCAATCAGGCAATGATGGTGGTGGTTATGGTGGCGGCGGTGGCGGCCAAGGCGGTAATGTTGGAAAAGTTATTGGAACTGCAACATCTGGTGTAGTAATCATTAATATCACTTAAGGAAACAAAATGCCAACTCTAAATGCACAACAAATTAATGGCGTAGTACGCACAAGTGAGCCTGTGTGGTCAAACCTAGAACGACTGGCCGAAGCCAGCACTGCTTGGTTTACCTATAACACACATGAGGGCCTGTATTCCTGGACCATCAATCAAGCCGGTAACTCAGTAGCTGCCATATCAGAAGCAGACATTATTGGTCCTATTCAAATATCTGGATCAGGCTTGACCAATCTCTACAATGCTGTGGAAGTTGAGTATCCTCGCAATGACATGAATGATCAACCTCATTATGCCACTTTGCAATTGCCTGATAACCTGCGTAATGCATATGAGCCAGACAATACCCTACAAGTGAGTTCTGAGTTCATCAACAATCAACCACAAGCTGAAAATTATGGTATGATCACTCTCAAACAGAGTCGCCTAGATCTTACTGTTACGATTGTGATGGACTACACCCGGATCAATCTACAAGCAGGTGAGATCATTGACATCACCAGCTCGACTTATGGATGGACTGCCAAAGAATTCCGCATCATGCGTGTGCGTGAAATTGAAGGAGATGATGGATCATTGCGTCTGGAGTTCTCCTGCACAGAATATGATGATTCAATCTACAGTGGCACATGGAGCAACTTCCTGGTAGCTGGCGAGTCTAATATTAGATCAATTGGTGCCATTGGCACACCTGCCACACCCACTGTTGTGCTCACAACCAAGAATTCATTACCAGCACAAACTGTCACAACAACTGTGCCAACTGGTGTTGTGGATAGAGTGCAATTCTGGGCAGGCAATGTAGCCATCACCAGCAATGTGGCTAATACCAATTTTAATCTTGTGGGATCAGTGGCATCAACCAATGCCAATGCATTCACACAAGGTGGCAATGTGGTATTCACCAGCACTGGCCTGGCCAATGGCACCTGGGCGTGGAAGTCAAGAGGTGTGAATGCGGATGGCGTGGGACCTTATTCCAATGTCAGTGCCAATGTGGACTATGTGAGAACACAGGTCACAGATGCCATTGGCAACTCAACTTCTTTGTTAGATGGTGTGGGTAATACCATTGCCACCTTGCTGGGTGTGGCCACAGTGATCAAAGGTCTAGACACTTATCTAAATGGCAATTCAAATCTATCCAATGCCGTAGGTAGTCAGATTTCCAGTTCTACAAACTTGTTGAGTTTCCAGAAGGATCTATCAATTGGTATCAGTACAGGAAATACCCTAAGTCCTTGGCGTGGCGGCAATTCAACCTACACCACAACCAATAGCCTAACATTCACTGTGCCAGCAGCAGGTAACATTTCTGTTGACATGGCAGCTAATTTTGGTAACAGCACAGGTGTTTCTGCAAATGGATTGCACAGAATTGACTGGGCACTGTTTACTGGTAATACACATGGTGCTGGCAATCTAGTGAGTTATGGTAATGGTGCAATATCTTGGGAAGATGGAACCAGCACATATGGAGATGTGTTTGGTGATTTGTATTCAAGAAGAATTGGAAATATCAATGCTGGCACATATCACATTGAATCAAGTTTCTGGAGCAATGTTGGTGATAGTGTGGGCATAAGCATTGTGATCAACAGTCAGAATAATTTTTATTCAAGTTAATAATCATAACAACCGGATTATTTTACAGTTGCAATAAATAAACGCATTGCTGATGCCTTTGTGTCAGCAGTATCCCCCTTAGGAGAGAAACATGGCCGGAGTCCTCAATTTTGCCCAGTATGTGGGCAGTCCCGATGAGATCATTTGTGAACAATGGTTTCCATCAAGTCGTAGAACATTAATCTATAACTTTCAACAAAACATCACGGGCTGGACCTTTGCTGTGGAGTTTCAAACCATTGTGGTTGACACTGTGAGCTTTTTACGCTACACAGGACAGCCCAACTTTGCAGATTCAACTGTGATTGGCACATTCCCGGTGCAGACCATGGCCAGCTTTGCAGGAGGCATTTATGTGCCCACCATACTCAATGCTGCCACAGGCACTGTGCGAGTATTTCAACCCAATCTAATGTACACTGGACCAATCATTCCAGATGCAAGAAAAAATGTTCCCATCACTGTGTTCTCAACCACATGGACAGATGTAAACTCACCCATAGCCAATGTGAACACACATAGGTATGCCCTGGTGCAAGCCTGGGAACCCGGAGTCACAGCAGGTGATCCTACACTAAGCACAAGTCCTTTATATTCAACTCTAGTGGTGGCTTAACATGACCTACCAAATCATCATCACCGAAGAGACCGCGGCCAATATCATCATTGACAACAACACCACAAATGTGTCAATCACCACCAATGAATATCCCATAACCATTCAATACAATGCTGTGATTGAACAGGCTGGTGGCAATGCCTACGGCAACGCCAATGTGGCTGCTTTCCTGGCCAGTTCAAGTCTAAACGGCAACATCATTACTAGTGCCAATATCTCTGGTGCGTACATACTAGGAAATGGATCACAACTCACAGGCCTGCCTGCCACATATGGCAATGCCAATGTTGCTGCCAACCTGGCTGCATTTGGATCTAACCCAATATCAACAACGGGCAATATCACAGCTGGCTATTTCGCTGGCAATGGATCCTTGCTCACAAACATCATAGCGGGCAACATCACAGGCACAGTGGCCAATGCCACTTATGCCTTAAATGCCAATGCGTCAACTTACTCAACCAATGCCATACAAGCCAATGTGGCCAATGTGGCCAATAGTGTAGCAGGTGCTAATGTTACAGGAACGGTGGCCAATGCCACTTATGCATTAAATTCAAATGCCGCAACTTTTGCTGGCACTGTGACCACAGCGGCACAACCAAACATCACCAGTGTAGGCATCCTAACTGCTATAAACACAAGTGGCAACATCAGTGCCACAGGCAACATCACAGGCAACTACTTCCTGGGCAATGGATCACAACTAACAGGATTGCCAGCAACTTATGGCAATGCCAATGTGGCAGCCAACCTGGCTGCTTTTGCAAACAATCCCATATCAACATCAGGCAACATCACCAGTGGCAATCTAAATGTTGGTATAGATGCTGTGATCACAGGCAACCTCACTGTGAATGGCACAACAACCACGGTGAACTCCAACACAGTTACTATCAATGACAAGTTTATCAATGTGGCCAACAATGCTTCAACTGCATCACTGGCCAATGGTGGCGGCTTGGGTGTTGGACCTGTTGGCACTGAATATGCCACCTTAACATACAATTCCGCTGGGAATATCTGGACAACCAATATTGGTCTAAGTGTTGCAGGCAATATCACAGGCAATGTGTTTACAGGCAATGGTGCAGGATTGACCGATATCAATGCTGGCAATATTGTGGGTGCTTATGGCAATGCCAATGTGGCCAACTTCCTGGGCAACGGGTTTGGTTCAAACACCATTGTCACCACAGGCAACATCACCACAGGCAATTTGCTCACAGGTGGACAGGTTTCAGCCACAGGCAATGTCACAGGCGGCAACATAAGAAGTGCAGTGTTCCAGGCAGTGAATTCAGCAGGCGGAGTGCTAAGAAATGCATCTGGCTCAAGTCAACTGCAATGGGGTGGAGGTGGAGGTGACAATCTTACCCTGGATGTGAGCACAAATATTACTGGAGCCAATGCTCAAATTAATATCAGCCCAACAGGCAACTCTGGACATGTGCATATCAAACCCACAGGCACTCCCAGCATAGAAATAGCACCCACATACACTGGCTCGATCAACAACATGATCATTGGTAATATCACACCTGCGGCTGTGAGTGCAACCACAGTGAGTGCAAGTGGTAATATTGATGGCGGAAATTTACGCACAGGCGGATTGATCACAGCCACAGGCAACATAAACGGTGCCAATCTAGTTGCCACAGCCAACCTAACTTCAACACAACAAACTATTGTGGGCACTGCCAATGTAGGCACCACAGGTAACATTGTGATGAGTGGTCGTAATATTGCCACAGACATGAAGTTTTCACCAGATGGAGCCACAGGCACAGCAGCCTACACAGGTCGTGTGATGATAGGCACAGGTTGGTTTGGCAACAATGCTGTGGGACAGCCTTCAAGACTGGCAGTGAGTGATGTGATTGAACGCACCAACACTGGCACCAATGTCAAACACTTTGATGTGGACAGTCTTGTGAGTCTTGCTGCCAATGTTACCAACAGCAGTTTTAGACAACATGGTATTGGCACCATAGTGAGAGTTGGTGGTGGTTCAGCCGCCAATACCTATAGTGGATCAACAGGTGCTGGTGTTATCAACGCTTTTGCTGGCATTCAACCTCAAGTGAACATTGGCAATGCAAGTCCTTATTTCCTGGGCAATACCACAATCAGTCATGCCAGTATCAACGGTGGTTTTATCACTGTGAATGCTGGCAGCCAGGTGGGCAATGCATATGGCATGATTCCTGGTTTAATTTCATCAGGTTCGCCCACACCCAACATCACAAACTACATAGGTTTTGCCAGTGCTCTGGGAGCAGCACCTATAGTGACTGGTAATGCATATGCTTACTATCATCCCGGCACCAATGGCAGTGCTGAAGCCACAGCCACAGGACTGGTGGTAGGCAATCAGGTTCGTGCAGCCACCAACTATTATGCGTTTAGAAACGACGATGATGTGGCACAGGTCAAACTGGGTAGTTTGCGATTCTACAACGAATATCAAGCTACTCCTGCCAACACAACAGGCACAGTAAACATTGATAAGTCACTTGGTCAAGTTCAGTTGTTCACTCCCACAGGCAATGTCACCATTGGCGATTTCCAAAACTTTGTGTTTAATGCTAGCAATAGTGTGAGCAATATTGCACAAACAGACACCATGACCGTGATCATCACTCAAGGTGCAACTCCTTACACAGTAACCATGCCCACTGGTAATGCGTCAATCAAGTATGCTGGTGGAGTAAGCACTATTGGCACAACTGCCAATGCAGCCACAATGATATCAATTACAGGCACCAAGGTTGGCAACGCAGCCACCGCAGGCACAGGATTATATCTTGTGACTGTGTCAAGTGAGTTCTCATAATGTTGGGCACAGCAAACACAGCCTGGGACGCAGGCTCAAGACAGGTAGTATATAGGTCTGATGCCTACAGTGCCAACTTGCTGTTGGCAGTGCCATTCAGCAGTAGAACAGGCATGACTGACATTGCTTGGCGTATTCGTGGATCAGGTGGTTCAGCCGCAGTAACCGATGGCACTAACACTGACATGGCAACTGATCAGGTGAAATGGACATCAAGCCCAAATTATGTGCAAAGTGTCAAGAGCACCAACACAAGTGGTCAACAAGCACTTACCTACACACTATCCTCAGCATTACCAGATGCCACAGCAGGATCAAACTCCTATGTGGTAGAAGCATGGTTTTATGCCAATGATGCCACCACAAATGCCAACTGGGCACTGAGTTCAGCTGATACAAATGGTCGTTGGTTGTTTGGTATCAACACAGGTAGTGCATTCACTTTTGCCAGTCAAAACGACTGTGGCATAGGCACAGGTTGGCACCATGTGGCCATTGTGTTGGATGCCGGTGTCAGAAGATTCTATGCAGATGGCATCTACAAAGGTGCTTGGGACACAGCCAACACAGGCTTTACCACCCTGCATATTGCTCAATTCAGTTCCGTTGATTCAAATGATTACAATGGTTGGATACAGGACTTGCGAGTTTATTCTGGCACTAACAAAGGATACACAGGAACCGATTCAGGTTCGGCAAACTTTACCTTGCCCTCAAGTATTATTCAGAGTTTCTAATGACTGATATTGAACGCACAAGTCTAGACGCACATGTTAGCATTTGTGAATTGAGATATCAGGCTCTAAATGATCGCTTGGATCACATGACCCAGGACATGGACGAACTCAAGGTTCTGATTCAAGGTCTTCATCGTGATCTTCGAGTTCAACAGGATCAAACCATGAATCATTGGCATCGTGCTCAGTGGGCAGTGATTGGCATTCTGCTGAGTTCACTGGGTTGGTTTGCGAGTCAATGGATTTCATAGGTCTGCCAATCTTCCGGTAGCCAAGATCACCAAATGTGCCTTCGGGATTTCTCCATAGGCCGCATTCCTGACAGCGTTCTATCCAACCATGTGATCTTTTCTGAAAGTGTCGTCGGGGATTTTGTGTGCAGATAATGCCGCAATCACCGCACTTAGCAGGAGTTAGATGCAGTTGATCAATGGTGGCACCTGGACCGTTGTCAGTACTAAATCTATAGGCTCTTCCTGACACAGCAGGTTGATCTGGTGTTCTCCATTGTACGCGAGCCAACTGCTCGATGCGTCTGCGAAATTCATCTGGGTTCATAATCATATTTAAGCACATAAAAAAATTGGTTTTTTACACACCGGATATAAATATTTGCGTAGGGCAGAAATTCCTGTTCAAGACCCAACCCCGGTTGGGAGGTGCATGTTTTTATCCCGTATAGATACCGCCATTTCTAGTCCTTTAAGTCATGCTCATGACTGCCCTACACCTTTGTAATAACCCACAAAAAGAAGTTTCCTAAAAACTCCACCCCCTAAAATCCCTCAGCTGTCACTGGGGGATTTTTTTGTCCAGAACATTTGACATACATGGTTCCCGTGTGTATACTTGAACAAACTCAGGATCTCCCTTGCAAGAATCCTGTATGTTTCTAGCCCTGAATCCCCAGGGCTTTTTTTTTGGGCAATCTCGCCTATTAACTATAAACATAACGAATGTTGTGCTATACTAAATACTACTGAACAAGGAGATAGAAATGGCAAAATTTGGTTATACATCCAAACGCAAAATGGATCCCATTAACGGGCGTAAATTTTCAACTGAGTATTTTAAACAATCACCACGAGAGAGATCTCG
>Ga0209768_10001268_pt1 | contig 16349 bp, 12 predicted proteins | sample LauGreSBDMM110SD_3_FD_187564 | JGI IMG/M metagenome (GOLD analysis project Ga0209768, IMG submission 187564) | Freshwater lake microbial communities from Lake Michigan, USA - Sp13.BD.MM110.SD (SPAdes) (version 2) | ecosystem: Environmental > Aquatic > Freshwater > Lake | place: Lake Michigan... | reverse complement strand
CAAAATTTAGTTTGGACCAATCTATTGCAATGATGAAACGTATTGGATTGTCAAACATGTCCTTAAAGGAAATGCATTTGCCTTTGAATAGTACAGATGCACAAATTAGTGCGGCAATGGCTAAGTACAAAGCAGCGGGCATTAATATTTATACAGTAGGGGTGCTCTATATGAAAACTAAAGAAGCAGTGGATAATACATTTGCCTATGCAAAAAAATGTGGCGTAAATATGATTGTAGGCGTGCCTAATTATGAATTAATTGAATACGCAGAACAAAAAGTGAAGGAGTATGATATCAAATTAGCCATACATAATCATGGACCTGAGGATGCATTGTATCCAGCGCCGGGAGATGTATATAACCGCGTTAAAAATTTAGATGCAAGAATGGGTATGTGTATTGATATTGGGCATTCGTTGCGTGCAGGTACTTTACCTGAAAAAGCGATTCGTGATTTCAAGGATCGTTTATTTGATTTACATATTAAAGATATTAATACGGCAGCAAAAGAAGGTAAAGGTATTGAGTTTGGTCGTGGTGTAATTAATTTTGGCGCAGTCATTGAATCACTACGTAAAGTTAAATATACAGGCATATGTAGTATCGAATATGAAAAAGATATGTCAGATCCTTTGCCTGGAATTGCAGAATCAGTGGGTTATTTCAAAGGAAGAATGGCTACGGAAGATTAATATAAAATCAGCTATCCAATATTAGCAATCAATTTTTGTATCGTTACCATTGGTAGGGCAAAATAGAAACTGTATTCACTAAAAAGTCTTATCCTTTATTGGGTAGGACTTTTTTATTGGGCGTTACCCCAACGATAACTTTTATGATCAATGCCTGCTAAATCTAACATTCTGTTCACCACGGTCAAGGCTAGTTCTTCCATCGTTTTCGGCTTGCTGTAAAAGCTGGGTGTTGCAGGACAAATAATACCACCCGCCAATGTGATGGTTTCCATATTTTTAATATGAATTAAATTATAAGGCGTTTCGCGCGCTACTAAAATGAGTTTTCTTCTTTCTTTTAATACCACATCTGCCGCGCGCGTTATTAAATCATCACTGATGCCTGAAGCGATACGTCCCAAGGTTCCCATGCTGCAAGGGACAACAAACATGATATTGTATTGTGCCGATCCTGATGCGAAGGGTGCATTGAAATCATTTTTTTGATAAAAAGTAAAAGGATATTTAAGGTAGTCTTTGTTATCTAATTCTGTTTCCCATACTATTTTTGCATTATCACTCATTACCACACCCACTGATTCATATTGGTCATTTAATGGGACAAGTGCGTCCATCAAGCATTTAGCATATATAGCACCGCTTGCACCCGTAATAGCAATAATTATCTTATTCATATTTTTATAACAAATTAAAGTTGCAAATGTTTGAGCAAAGGAAAATTAATATTAAACAATATGTTGAGAGGATTCCCTAATATTCAAGGTGGATTGTAAAACAATATTTTCGTTCGGGATATAGGTTTTGTTTTTGTCAAGGTATTTGAACATCACTTCCGCTGCAGTTTTGCCAATATTATAAGCCGGTTGCGTGATGGTAGAAAGGGAAGGGCTTAATAAGGAGGCGGTTTCAAGATTTGAAAAACAAATTATTTTTACATCTTTAGGGATATTAATATTTAATTCTCTACAAACTTGGTAAGTGGTGATGGCAAGTTTTTCCACGGAAGCGAAAATACCATCTGGTTTATTTTTCCCACTCAAAAGTTTTTTTACAAGATTGTAGTTTATTTCCTCATCATTGCCGCATTTTATAATTCGTTCCGGTTTGACTTCCATATTATTTTTAAGCAATTCCTCTAAATAACCACTTTTCCTTTTTTGCATAATTGAAATATCATCCCCTAATGATAAAAAGGCGATATCCTTACATTCATTTTCAATTAGATGTTTGGTTGCATTGATGCCGCTTATATAATCGTCAGTTGTAATTTTAGCAGTTTCAATTTCATGACAAATTCGATCAAAAAATACAATAGGAATACCCTTTTGTTGAAAATCAGATAAATGGGTTTGATTGTTGGTATTCATCGTCACTGACATCAAAACGCCATCTACTCTTTTATTTTCCAAATGCTTCATGATCCCTTTTTCCTTTTCAATATCTTCATGTGTTAAATAGATCAGTACATGATAGTCATTTTCCTGTGCGATACGCTCAATCCCATTAATCGCCAATGCAAAATAGTTATTGGCCACTTCTGGGACCACAACGGCAATGGTTTTACTTTTATTTCTTCTTAATCCACTCGCAAATGGATTGGGGGTGTAGTCCATTTCCTTAGCTTTCGCCAAAACGCGTAATTTGGTGGCATCCCCAATTTCATGACTATCCCTTAAGGCCTTTGATACCGTTGAAATGGATAGGTCCAATATCTTTGCTAATTGCTTTAAATTGACTGCTGCCATGGGGGTTTGTGCTAATTTTTGCGTTGTAAGTTCTAAATTATTGCCAATTTACTAATATTACTACATCGTTTGCGTAAATAGTATAGTTTATTTGTTTTTTTGTCGATTGAATAATTCGAAATTTGTTTAAAATTTTGTAATTTTCATACTAGTTGATTGCTATTTGTGCTTGCAATAAGTGGTTGGTTTTATTCACTTAACTTATTGTATTTGAACATTATAGAAACAATTAATTAAATCATTTACTTATTTGTATTTCTTTTTTGGTTAGATCATATAATCTTTCAAAATGCTTTACAAATAAAATGAAATAGGATGATATTTATTAAACTTAAATTTAAAAAATGGCACATTCGGACATGTTTAGTTTAGCAGGAAAGGTAATTGTGGTTACTGGAGGTACTGGTGTATTAGGCGCTGGTTTTGTCAAAGGGATTGCAACCCAAGGAGGTATTCCAATTATTTTGGGTCAAAATGCGGAAAAAGGAAATGAGAGAGTAGCAGAAGTGAAAGCGAATGGAGGGGATGCTCATTTTATTTCGGTGAATGTATTAGAAGAGGTACAATTGGTTTCAGCAAAAAATGAAATTTTAGAGAAGTATGGCAAAATAGATGGCTTGGTGAATGGCGCTGGAGGAAATATTCCATCGGGTGTTTTACAACCAACCGAAGATGTTTTCAATTTGAATATTGATGGAATGAAAGATGCCTTGGTGCTTAATTTATGGGGCACCATTATTCCTGTTCAAGTATTTGGACCTGAAATCGCAAAAACGGGCAATGGAAGTATCGTTAATATTTCATCGGTGAGTTCCAAGCGAGCTATAACAAAGGTTTTAGGATATAGTATGGGTAAGGCAGCCATTGATATTTATACCAAATGGTTTGCAATTGAAATGGCCAATCGTTATGGTGATAAAATAAGAATCAATTCCATCATGCCTGGTTTTTTCCTTACAAGTCAAAATAAAACATTACTAACCAATGAAGATGGATCTTATACAGACCGAGGGAATGCGATCATCAGAAATACACCTTACAAAAGATTTGGACAACCCGATGAATTAATTGGAGCTTTGATTTGGTTGTTAAGCGATGCATCAAAATTTGTAACAGGTATGGATATTGGTGTGGATGGAGGATTTACGATTAACAGTGGGGTGTAAAAAATGGGTATTCAATGTTTGGTGAAATAAAGATTTTAAATTCGATCGGGGATTCTTGTAAATGAAAATTGGAATTGGGTCTATTTAAATATTAAAAAAAGTTGAAATAAAATAATGGGACATCATTTTTACCCTTCATATGGGAATGTAAAAAATAGAATGGAGCAAACCATGCGCTGGTATGGGCCAAATGATCCAGTTTCTTTAGCAGATATTAGACAAGCTGGTTGTACTGGGATTGTTACCGCATTGCATCATATTCCGAATGGGGATGTTTGGACAGTAGATGAAATTCAAAAAAGAATTGATTTGGTAGAAGCTGCTGGATTAAAATGGTCAGTTGTTGAAAGTTTGCCTGTGCATGAGTCCATTAAAACGCAAGTCAGTGGCTATTTGCAAATTATTGAAAACTATAAAATTAGTTTACATAATCTTGGACAATGTGGGATCAAAATTGTGACTTACAATTTTATGCCTGTCATGGATTGGACGCGTACCAATTTAGAATATCCCATGCCTGATGGTTCATTAGCGTTGTTGTATGAAAAAGCGGCGGTCATGGCTTTTGATTTATTTATTTTAAAAAGAAAGGGTGCTGAAAAGGATTATACCGCAGAAGAAATCGCCATAGCAAAACATAAATTTGAAAATGCAAGTGAAGCTGAGTTAGCATTGATACAAAAAAACATGATCAAGGGTTTGCCAGGAAGTGAGGAAAGTTTTACGATGGAACAATTTCAAGCAGCTTTGGATGCCTATGCAGGAATAGATGCTGAAAAATTAAGAAGTCATTTGATTTATTTTTTACAACAAGTTGTTCCAGTAGCGGAAGCGGCAGGGATTAAAATGGTCATTCATCCTGATGATCCGCCGCATGCCATTTTAGGATTGCCAAGAATTGTAAGTACTGCGTCAGATATACAAGCATTAGCTACGGCAGTTCCTTCTTTGAGTAATGGCTTGTGTTTTTGTACAGGTTCCTTTGGCGTTAGACCAGATAATAATTTACCAGAAATGGTGAAGCAGTTTGGGGACAGAATAAATTTTATTCACTTACGAAGTACAAAACGAAACGTACAAGGTGACTTTTATGAGGACAATCATTTAGAAGGGGATGTGGATATGTATGGGGTGATTAAAGCAATTGTTCTTGTGATGCAAAAGCGTGGTGTAGATATACCGATGCGACCTGACCATGGACATCAAATGTTAGATGATTTAAAAAAGAAAACCTATCCTGGTTATTCTGCTATTGGAAGATTAAAAGGATTGGCGGAATTAAGAGGTGTTGAATTAGGCATATTAAGAAGCCTGGAAGAAAATAAATAATTAAATAATTGACTTATGGCGATTTCAAAAAAGAAAACCATTTTTACGGACCAATTTTTACTTGAAAGTAAAATGGCGAATAAATTGTATCATAATCATGTAGCCAATTTGCCTATTATTGATTATCACAATCATCTGCCACCGAATGAAATAGCGGAAAATAAAAAATTCAAAAATTTAACGGAGATTTGGTTAAAAGGGGATCATTATAAATGGAGAGCGATGCGCGCTTTGGGCATAGACGAGAAATTAATTACGGGCAATGCAACTGACGAAGATAAATTTAAAGCTTGGGCTAGATGTATGCCTCAAACCATTCGTAATCCATTATTTCACTGGTCACATTTGGAATTAAACCGCCCTTTTGGGATCAATGAATATTTAGATGAAAAAAGTGCTGGCGCAATTTATAAAAAGTGCAATACGCTTTTGGCCCAGGATAAATTTTCAACACAAGGAATTTTAAATAATTATAAGGTAGAATTAGTGGGAACCACCGATGATCCATGTGATGATTTGACGGATCATAAAAAAATAGCAAAAAGTAGCTTTAAGTGTAAAGTGTTACCCACCTTCAGACCGGATAAGGCTTTAAATATTTCAAATAAGGAGGCGTTTATACAATATTTGCAAAAGTTGGAAAAGGTTTCAGGAACAAAAATTAATTCCATCAGTACTTTTTTAATTGCATTAGAGAGTAGGGTAAATTATTTTCATCAACATGGTTGTCGCGTTTCGGACCATGCATTTACGCAAATGCCATCCCAAATTACTTTTACTACGGAATTGGAAAAAGAGTTTGTTCAATTTATTCAAAACAAAAACAGTACAGCGTTTTCTCAGCCAGAGCGATTCTCAGGTGCGATACTTTTATCATTATCTAGAATGTATTGTAAAAAAGGCTGGGTACAACAATTCCACTTGGGTCCAATTCGTAATAATAACACCAAGTTAGTCGCTCGTATTGGAGTTGATTCCGGAACAGATTCAATTGGCGATTATCCACAGGCAGTTAGTTTGTCTAATTTTTTGAATGCGTTGGATCAAAGTGATGAATTAGCTAAAACTATTTTATACAATAACAATCCTTCTGATAATGAGGTTTTCGCAACCATGTGTGGCAATTTTAGTGATGGTAATTTAAAGGGCAAAATGCAGTTTGGGTCAGGCTGGTGGTTTTTGGATCAAAAGGATGGCATGGAGAAGCAAATAAATGCTTTATCAAATATGGGTGTTGTTTCCACATTCATTGGAATGTTAACAGATAGCCGTAGCTTTTTATCTTATTCGAGGCATGAATATTTTAGACGTATCCTTTGTAATTTATTTGCACAGGATATGGAAAAAGGACTTATACCCAATGATGAAAAGTGGATAGCAGATATCTTAAAAAATATATGTTATTATAATGCGAAGGAATATTTTAAAATTAATTAATACAAAATAAAACAAGTTATGAGCAAGAAAGTAGTTACACTCGGGGAAATTATGTTGCGATTGTCAACACCCGATTTTAAAAGGTTTGTACAAGCGGATACATTTGATATCACTTATGGTGGTGGAGAAGCAAATGTGGCTGCAGCTTTATGTAATTATGGTTTAAATGGAACTTTTGTAACCAAAGTGCCTAATAATCCAATTGGACAATCTGCTATTAATCATTTAAGAAGATATGGTGTAGATACCCAATTTATTGCGCGTGGCGGAGATCGTTTAGGCATTTATTTTTTAGAGACGGGTGCTTCCATGCGTGCGTCACAAGTAGTGTATGATCGTGCTGGTGCTTCTATTGCTGAAGTGGATGCGTCTGAGTTTGATTTTGATAAAATTTTAGATGGTGCTGATTGGTTTCATACGACAGGTATAACGCCTGCATTAAGTGATAAAGCAGCAGCTTTAACATTAGCGGCTTTAAAAGCGGCAAAAGCAAAAGGAATTACAACAAGTATCGATTTAAATTATCGTAAGAAATTGTGGACTAAGGAAAAGGCAAGAGAAGTGATGACTGAATTATGTAAACATGTGGATGTGTGTATCGGCAACGAGGAAGATGCGGATACTACTTTAGGTTTTAAAGCTGCTGATACAGATGTGACCAAAGGGGAGTTAAACCTAGATGGTTTTAAAGATGTATTTAAACAAATGCAAGCAAAGTTTGGATTTAAATTTATCGCTTCTTCATTACGTGAAAGCCATAGTGCAAGTGATAATGGATGGAGTGCATTGGTTTATAACGGAACTGATTTTTACCATAGCAAACAATACAATGTTCGTATTGTGGACAGAGTAGGTAGTGGCGATAGTTTCGCTAGTGGTTTGATTTATGGATTAGTAACAGGTATGTCCATGGCAGATGCTGCTGAGTTTGGGGTTGCTGCTAGTGCTTTAAAACATACTATTCCAGGTGATTTGAACCACGCAACATTAAGTGATGTTAAAGATTTAATGAAAGGGGATGGTAGTGGTCGTGTTCAACGATAATTATAGTAACTTACTAATGATGCGATTCATATGAGTCGCATCATTCATTTTTTAAATTAATGAATTAAAACAGAATGATATGATTATAGACACTCTTCAGAATGCACACCAATATTACAGCGTACATCCTTTGTTTCAATCAGCTTTTGAATATATAGCTGCGCAAAATTTAGCGGCTATCGAAACAGGGAAGTTTGATATATCCGATGGATTAAAAGTGATTAACAATACTGCGGTTGGTAAAACAGCGGAAGCGAGTGTTGCAAAATTTGAATGTCATAATAAAAATATTGATATTCAACTTTGTATCAAAGGGGAGGAACAAATGGGATGGAAGCCAAGGAGTAAGTGTGTATTGCCTAATGGTGATTACAACGCTGAAAAAGATGTGCAATTGTATTTGGATCAACCGGATACTTTTTTTAGTTTAACCGATCACCAATTTGTTATTTTCTTTCCTGAGGACGTTCATGCGCCAATGATTGGGGCAGGTGAAATTACAAAAATGGTCATAAAAGTGCGTATATAGATAATCCGATTCATGTCGGATCAATAGTATTTTAATATTAATAAAAAAATTATGAGTAAAAATCAACAAGCAATCGACGCAATCATTCACCAAGGAATGTTGCCTTTATATTTTAACGCTGATGAGTCCGTGAGTATTGAAATTTTGCGTTCCATTTATAAAGCTGGCGTGAAAGCCGTGGAATATACCAATCGTGGCGAAGCGGCTTTAAAAAACTTCAAAGCAATGGTGGCAATTAGAAATGCAGAAATGCCTGATTTATTAATGGGGGTGGGCACAATTAAAAATGTAGCGCAAGCCACAGATTATATCAATGCAGGCGCTGATTTTTTAGTGAGTCCTGGTTATGTTGCTGAAGTAGCTGATTATACACACGCTAAAGGTTTATTGTATGCGCCAGGTTGTATGACGCCTGCGGAAATTATTGCAGCTGAAAATAATGGGGTAAAATTTATTAAGTTATTCCCAGGTAATTTATTGGGCCCTGAATTTTTAAGTGGAATCAAAGATATATTTCCAAAACTTTTATTTATGCCTACCGGTGGTGTAGATACGACTAGGGAAAATATTGAAGGTTGGTTTAAAGCAGGGGTATGTGCAGTGGGTATGGGCAGTAAGCTAATTAGTAAAAAATTAATGGAAGCAAAGGAATATGCGACTATTGAAACAGAAACAATAAAAGTGTTGGAACTTATCCAAACTATTAAAACCAAGTAAATGAAACAAACTACTATTGGAAAATATCGTTGGTCAATTTGTGCGTTATTGTTTTTTGCAACAACCGTAAATTATTTAGATCGTCAAGTGTTGAGTTTATTAAAACCCACTTTGGAACGTGAATTTGATTGGAGCAATAGTGATTACGCAAACATAGCTTCGGTATTTCAATTTAGTTACGCGATCAGTTTATTATTTGCAGGGCGTATTGTTGATAAATTAGGTACCAAAGCAGGTTATTCTTGGGCGATCATTATCTGGTCATTAGCTGCAATTTTACATGCTTATGCGGTGCCAGCGGGTATGATGGTAGCAACCGTTTTAGGTTGGGTAGGAATTACTGCAGTGCCAATTTCAATTGCAGGTTTTATGTTATCAAGGGCCTTGTTAGGTTTCGGAGAAGCGGGTAATTTTCCAGCAGCCATTAAAGCAACAGCCGAGTATTTTCCCAAAAAAGAAAGAGCATTTGCTACAGGTATATTTAATTCAGGTACTAATGTAGGTGCCATATTAGCACCACTATCTGTTCCATGGATCGTAACCACTTGGGGTTGGGAGGAAGCATTTTTTATCATTGGGGCTATTGGATTCTTGTGGTTAATTTTTTGGATTATCTATTATGATAAGCCCGCAGAGCAAAAAAGATTATCTGCAGATGAGCTGGAATACATCACTGATCATACTGAGGTGGAGGATACTGTGGTAGATGGAAAAGTGACCAATCGAATTTCATGGGCTACATTAATGGGTTATAAACAAACCTGGGCTTTTGCTATTGGTAAGTTTATGACAGATGGGGTTTGGTGGTTTTTCTTATTTTGGTTACCAGGGTATTTAAAAGACCAGTATAGTATGGAAGGCACTGCAATTATCATCCCGTTAACGGTATTGTATAGTATGACGATGGTAGGTAGTATTGGTGGCGGTTATTTCCCTACTTATTTTATCAATAAAGGGATGAAACCTTATGATGGTCGTATGAAAGCCATGTTGATGATTGCATTTATTCCTTTGGTGGTTTTAGCGGTACAACCTTTGGGTTATTTGAGTTATTGGGTACCCGTTATTTTTATAGGTATTGGCGCGTCAGCGCATCAGGCATGGTCAGCAAATATTTACACCACTGTATCTGATATGTTTCCAAAACGATCCATTGCAACAGTCGTAGGTATTGGAGGAATGGCTGGTGGATTAGGTGGCGTTGTGGTTTCAAAAGTAGGCGGTTGGTTATTTGATAGCTACAAATTGAAAGCGGTCAATGCGACTTGGTCAAGTGCCACAAATACGGGCTTTTCAGATTATTTAAACAAAGTGGTTTCGCTAAACGTTACCGATAAAAAAGGGATATTGGTAAATGTAGCACAAAAAGATTGGTCAAATTTAACCAAAGATATTCAAGCAAAATTACAAGCGGTGGATCCTTCACAATATGAGTTGTTTATTCATATTCAAAAGGAAGCAGTTCGTGGTTCATTAACGACTGCCTATGCAATGATGTTTGCTTTTTGTGCAGTGGCATATTTAATTGCATGGAGCATTATGAAATCATTGGTTCCAAAAGAAAAAATTATCAACTTGTAATTACAAAAGCCAGTTCCGAAAAAATATATAATTTTTTGTACAAAGGATTTTAATTTGAAATGGAATAATTAATGAAAAAGCGAATAATTTATTTTAATTTAATATTATTGATTCTGATGCAGTTAAATGCATTGGCACAAAACAATACGCAAATAGAGAATACTGCTTTAAAAAGGTATAAAATTGATATTTTTACCAACATTGATTCTTTGATAGATATTCCTTATGGAGAAGCTATTAATTTAAAAGGGGAAAATGAAAAATTATTATTGAATGTATTTTCGCCTCCAGCATCAGATACAGTTAAAAAAAGACCGCTCGTTATTTTTATACATGGGGGTGGTTTTAGAAATAACAATAAGTCAAGTTCAATAAGTAATAAGTTAGGAATCAGGTTAGGGAAAAAGGGGTTTGTGGTTGCCTCTATTGACTATCGTTTAGGTATTGCAAAAACAAATACAAATAAGGATTATCATGAAGCCATGTACAGGGCGCAACAGGATGCGCGCGCGGCAGTTCGGTTTTTCAGAAAAAATGCCTTAAAATATGGAATAGATGAAAATCAAATTTTTTTAGCAGGAAGTTCTGCGGGTTCTATGACTGCTTTATCGGTTGCCTATATGGATCAGGATGAGATCCCTACAGATATTGATCAGTCGAAATGGGGAAATTTGGAAGGCAATGGAGGTAGTGAAGGGTATTCTTCAAAAGTACAAGGTGTGTTTAATTTATGGGGATCCATCATTGATTATAAATGGATAAAAAAAGGGGATGCTCCCTTGTATAATGCAGCTGGTCTTGCTGATTTAACAGTGCCTTATGATAGTTCCTATGATTACCATAGTTTTAAATATGGGCCATCGATCCTATATCAACATTGTTTGCGTTTAGGTATTCCAACCGCATGGCGCCCTTTTTATAATGCAGGCCATACATTAAATAATATTCCTGGTCAGGGAAATGTGGGAGATAATAAGTTGCGCCAGGATACATTATTATTATCGATGGAACATTGGCTGTTTACCCAATTAAAGCGAAATGGAGTAAATAATAACAATACGATTAATGGCCCCTGGAAGTATGATACTACATTTGCAAGATTTGAAAGCTTAAATAGTTTGGAGAAGCATACGGATAGTGCACTTTTGTTTTTTGGAAGTTCCTATATACGCATGTGGGAAAACATTCGAAATGATATTGCGTATAATGACATTATTCATCGTGGTTTTGGTGGTTGCAATCTAAGAGATGTGGCCTATTATATCAATAGGATTTTGGCTTCACATCATCCCAAAGGAATCTTTTTTTATGTGGGGAATGATATCGTTGATGCCAATAATGATAAGGATCCTGAACAAGTTTTCGAGTTGTTTAAATTTATAGTACAAGAAATTCGTGTCAAACAACCGTCTATTCCAATTACATGGCTCAAAATTTCACCCAGTGAAAAACGCTGGAAGGTTTGGGATAAAGTGCAACAGGCTAACTTACTTATTGAACAATATTGTAATTCGCAAGCAAATTTATTTAGTATTCGTTTTCAGGATCATTTTTTAGGTGCAGATGGGTTACCAATTAAAAGCTTATATAAGAACGATAAGCTTCATTATAATGTGCAAGGATATAAAGTATGGGGAACTGCCATCAAAGATCAAGTAAAATCAATCATAAATTATCAATAAAAATTAAATTTATATCATAAAACAATTGCTATGAAAAACAATCGACGAAATTTTCTAAAACAAACGGCTAAGGCTGCAGCAGCTACCTATGCCACAACTTTGGGCTTTAGTGCTAAAAGTTATGCCAATATTTTAGGCGCCAATGATCGCGTAAGATTAGGGGTAGTAGGTTATTCTGATCGCTTCAGACAAGCCCATCTACCATGTTTCTTAAATCATTACAAGGAATTAAATTTTGATATTGTAGCCGTTTCTGATCTTTGGAAAGTACGAAGAGAGGAAGGGTCAGCCTTTCTAGAAAAAACAATGGGTCATGGTGTGCGTGCGGCACGTAACAATGATGAGTTATATGCAGGTAAGGATATTGATGGTGTGTTTATAAGCACTGCCGATTTTCAACATGCAATACATGCAACTGAAGCGGTTAAAGCAGGTATGGATGTGTATTGTGAAAAGCCATTTGCAGAAACCATGGAGGACAACCGAAATGCATTTAAAGTAATCAAAGCATCTGATCGTATTGTTCAAATTGGATCTCAGCGTCGAAGTGGTTCAAACTATAAAGCAGCAGCTGACTTTATTCAACAAGGAAAATTCGGCCCTATTACTATGGTTGAATTAACTTGGAATGTAAATCAGCCAGGTCGTTGGAGAAGACCAGATTTAGTGGCAAAGTGTAAGGAGGAGGATTTGGATTGGAAAAGATTTTTATTAAATCGTCCATTTGAAAATTTTGATCCTAGAAAATATTTAGAATATCGTTTATTTTGGCCTTATTCATCTGGTATGCCAGGTCAATGGATGAGTCACCAAATTGATACGGTAAACTGGTTCAGTGAATTACCACATCCTCGTAGCGTAACTGCGAATGGTGGTATTTATGCATGGAAAGATGGTCGTCGTAACTGGGATACGACCACTGCTGTATTTGATTACGGGCCTTTAGATGATATGAGCAAAGGTTTCCAAGTGGTGTTTATGTCTCGTATGCACAATGGAGATGATAATGCTTCAGAAATGTATTATTCTAATGGGGGTGAATTAAACTTGGTGAATAATAAGGTTTCTCCAAAAGGTGGATTGAGTAAAAGATTTGCAGATGCAATGAATATGCAAGCTAATTTATTACCTGAATTCAGTTTAACAGATAAGGAAATAAAAGTTTCATCCGCTGCAAATACCGGAGGTGATCCATTAACATCAGCGCACGTTCGTAATTGGATGGAATGTATTCGTTCTAGAAAACAACCCAATGCACCAGTGGAAGCAGGCTACCAACATTCTATTGCTACCATCATGGCGAATGCTGCTTGTAGGACAGGTGCAAAAGTTACTTTTGACCAAAAAACACAAGAAGTGATGGTGAATGGCAAACCATTTAAATATTAATTGGGATAAAAATATTCCCCTTTTATTTTAGATTAAATAAATAGGTCTTGTAACAAAATACCCACCGATTAAATCGGTGGGTATTTTTTATTAGTTGGGTTAGTGAAATTAAATTCGTAATTAAAAATAGGGAAGTTATATTTTATATTTTAAACTGTGGGAAGGATGACTATAATGACTAAAAATGTGGATTATTTCTTCTTATTCCGCTTCCTTTTTTTGTCGTAACTGTCATTGAAATAGCAGGTCATGTTGCGGTGATTTCCACAATTGCCCTCTTCCTTAATGGCGATTACATTTCCTGTAATGGTGAAGTGTATGATACAAGGGTCTCCTTTTTCAGTGTAGGTCGCCTTGTTTTTTGTAAAGTTTAATAGTCCTTTTAATTCACCTACGCAGTCGCCATTTTGTTTTTCAAAATGTAAAAAAAACTGGTATTTATTAGGTGTAGATAAATCTCGAATTGAAATGAAATTTTTACTATCTCTTGCATAGTCCCCACTATAGGTATTCAAGGTGGGCAATGTATCAATCGGATTGATGATGATACTTGAGTTTGGTTTTTTATTACTATCAAAAAAGATGAGTTTGAAAATGCTATCGGAATAAGCCCATCCCTTTTTTTCATAACTAGCTGCATTATCTTCTCCTATTTTATTTTCAGCGACTAAAAATGTGGGTTCCTTGTTAATGGTTAAGCTTTTACCATACATCCTTGAGTTTTTTTGCTGCTCATCAAACGCTGCAACAACTTTATAGCCAAGGTATTTATTTTTTTTACTAAAAACAACCACTGCGATTTCTTGTTTTGTGGGATGTTGCACATTTAATAATAAATAGTATTCTTCCTCTTTTTCAATTTTTACAATAGGGTGTAAAATTGCTTTTTTATCCTTGGTGGCAATAATTTGTTCCACAATGGAGTCCGGTATAAATTGCACCAATGCTTTGCGACCTATTTGAACGGTATCTGTAAATTTTTTAAGGTTGGTGTCTGAAATAGTCAATGGAAGCGTTGCAAGTTTAAATGCTTGATTAAAATCATTAATTTTTAAGGGGGTATTGCCTGTCAAATCGGTTTTTTTTTCACCGCAAGAAAATAGCAATACCATACAAAAAATAAAGGTCCCTTTACGCATTTAGTAAATTTTCACTAAAATAGGCTTTCATATGCAGTTCTACAAGGGATTTATGATTAAATTTAGGGTATCTTATGTCTAACAAATCACTCGATACTTTACATGAATCAGTCCCCGTTCAAAATAAACGCGGCTGGCGTAAATTTCTTGCCTTTATAGGTCCAGCCTATTTGGTAAGTGTGGGTTATATGGATCCAGGCAATTGGGCCACAGATTTACAAGGGGGTGCAGCTTTTGGTTATCAGCTTATTTGGATTTTGCTTTTAAGCAATATTATGGCGATTCTTTTACAAAGCTTAAGTGCAAGATTGGGCATTGTTCGCCGACTGGATTTGGCGCAAGCCAATCGAGAAACTTATCCTCCGGCCATCAACTTTTCTTTATACATTTTAGCGGAACTAGCAATAGCGGCGACCGATTTAGCAGAAGTTTTAGGTATGGCTATTGGAATTAAGTTGCTGACGGGTATTCCATTAATGTATGGTACATGCATTACTGTTTTAGATACTTTTTTATTTTTACTATTACAGCGCTATGGTATTCGAAAAATGGAGGCCTTTATTATTTTATTGGTCGCGACCATTGGGTTTAGTTTTTTAGCACAATTATTTATTGCGAAGCCAGATTTGTCTCAAGCAATTATAGGATTCATTCCGACCAAACTATCACCGACGGCTTTATACATTGCAGTTGGAATCATAGGCGCTACAGTGATGCCGCATAATTTATATTTACATTCGGCCTTGGTACAAACGCGAAAAATAGATCGAACACCCAAGGGTATTCGTAAATCCATCTTGTACAATTTTATTGATAGTGCAGTTGCTTTAAATTTGGCATTTTTTGTAAACGCTGCGATACTAATTTTAGCGGCGTCCACATTTTTTTACACAGGGCACCAAGGGGTAGCGAAAATTGAAGAAGCACATTCCTTATTAGCGCCCTTACTTGGTTCAAAGTTAGCACCCATCTTATTTGCAATTGCATTAATTGCAGCTGGTCAAAGCTCAACAGTTACAGGAACATTGGCTGGTCAAATAGTCATGGAAGGGTATTTGAAATTAAGATTAAACCCTTGGATCAGAAGATTACTGACACGTTTATTAGCCATCACGCCTGCGGTTTTAGTTATTGGAATTATGGGCGAGGAAAGGGTAGATGCCTTATTGGTGTTTAGTCAAGTCATTCTTAGTTTGCAATTAGGATTTGCGGTAATCCCATTAATACATTTTGTAAGTGATAAAAATAAAATGGGAGAATTCGCCATTGGTATAAAAATTAAAATATTTGCATGGATCATTGCTGCAATTTTGGTTTATTTAAATAGTCATTTGGTCATTGATTTTATGGGTGATTTTTTTCAAAATTCAAATTCAATGATTCTGAAAATTGGGCTCGTTGGATTAGTGCTACTATTTTTAGGATTACTTTTATTTATTACATTTTATCCTTTAACGTTAAAAAATAAACCGCAATCCGATGCTGATTTTCATGGCATGCCCATTGAATTAGATTGGTCAGATGATGCACCGGTGCATCGAATTGCTATTGCAGTTGATTTTTCTGTTACGGACGCAAAGCTGATCAAAAAGGCTGTACAACAAGCCCATCCAAGTGGTTTTGAACATACGCCACATGAGGATACCCAATTCATTTTTATACATGTTGTTGAAAGTGTCACAGCAAATTATTTACAGGACGCGAGTGATGATGCAGAAACTAGAAAGGACCAAGAGCGATTGGATACTTATGCAAATGCACTTATCAGTAAAGGCTATCAAGTAAAAACCTGTTTGGGTTATAAAAATAGGGTAAAGGAAATAGTACGTATAGTAAATGAATGTGATGCGCAATTACTCGTAATGGGAGGTCACAGGCATCAAGGTTGGAAGG
>Ga0209768_10001262_pt1 | contig 16397 bp, 17 predicted proteins | sample LauGreSBDMM110SD_3_FD_187564 | JGI IMG/M metagenome (GOLD analysis project Ga0209768, IMG submission 187564) | Freshwater lake microbial communities from Lake Michigan, USA - Sp13.BD.MM110.SD (SPAdes) (version 2) | ecosystem: Environmental > Aquatic > Freshwater > Lake | place: Lake Michigan... | reverse complement strand
GGTATACTTAACTGGTGACCTTGCCTTAGGAAAAAACAATCCCTTCGTGGATTTGGTAATAGTTGGTGATGTTGATAAGAGTTATTTATACCAGTTAATTGAAAAGGCAGAAACCTTGATTGATAAAAAAATACGTGCAGCCATTTATCAACCTGAGGAGTTTACTGAGAAAATGTTGAAGGATGTGGGTGTATTTATGAAGTTGATGGGGTAGGAATTTAGATTAGTGTGGTCCACACTAATATGGGGTATTTGCAGATAGTCATAAATCATTAATAAGTTGAAAATTAAGCACTTTATATGTTTGATTTTTTAATTATAGGTTACCATAAAAGATTGAAAAATAGGTTAAATGTGCGCAGTTTTGTGCGTTATTTTATAGAATAATATACATGAAAAAAGCAATTATTACAGGAATTACAGGTCAAGACGGAGCGTATTTGGCAGAGTTCTTATTGAACAAAGGTTATGAAGTACATGGTATCAAAAGAAGGTCATCGCTGTTTAATACGCAGAGGATAGATCATATTTATGAGGACCCTCATACACCTCACAGACATCTTCATTTGCATTATGGGGACTTAACTGATAGTACTAACCTAATACGTATAATTCAAGAAGTACAACCTGACGAAATATACAACTTGGCTGCAATGAGCCATGTACATGTAAGTTTTGAAGAACCAGAATACACTGCCAATGCGGATGGTATTGGCACGCTTAGAATTTTAGAAGCGGTTCGTTTATTAGGTTTAACTAAGAAAACAAAAATATACCAAGCATCTACTTCGGAATTATATGGATTGGTACAAGCTGTACCTCAATCTGAAACAACGCCATTCTATCCACGTTCTCCGTATGCTGTTGCAAAATTGTATGCATATTGGATTACAGTAAACTATAGAGAAGCGTATAACATGTATGCTTGTAATGGTATTTTGTTTAATCATGAGTCACCTCAAAGAGGGGAAACTTTTGTAACAAGAAAAATTACAAGAGCAACAGCAAAAATCGCTTTAGGAATAGATAATTGTTTGTATTTAGGAAATTTAGATGCTAAAAGGGACTGGGGTCATGCAAAGGATTATATAGAAGGAATGTATTTGATTTTGCAACAAGAAAAACCAGAAGACTTTGTTTTAGCAACAGGAATAACTACAACGATTCGTAATTTTGTAAAAATGAGTTTTGCAGAATTAGGAATTGAATTAGTATTTCGAGGTAAGGATGAAGCCGAAGAGGGATATGTTATTAAAAATACTGGTGAATACAAATTGAAGGAAGGACAAGTTGTTGTAAAAGTAGACCCTAAATATTATAGACCAACTGAAGTTGATTTATTAATTGGAGATCCAACAAAAGCAATGACTCAATTAGGTTGGAAGCCTAAATATGATTTAGCAGCATTGGTTAAAGAAATGGTAGCAAGTGATGTTATCTTATTTAAAAAGGAATTATATATTAAACAAAGCGGATTATAATCATGGAGCAAACAGCTAAAATATATATTGCTGGACACAGAGGAATGGTAGGATCGGGGTTAGAGCGTAAATTAAGAAAGGAAGGTTATAACAATATTGTTACAAGAACTTCCAATGAATTAGATTTAAGAAACCAGCAAGCTGTAAATGATTTTTTTGAAAAAGAAAAACCAGCATATGTAATACTTGCTGCAGCAAAAGTAGGAGGTATACATGCCAACAATTCATATAGAGCAGAATTTATTTACGACAATTTAATGATTGAGGCTAATATTATTCATGCGGCTTATTTGAATAAGGTTACTAAATTATTGTTTTTAGGTTCGTCATGTATATATCCTAAAATGGCACCTCAGCCATTAAAAGAAGAATACTTACTAAGTGGATACTTAGAGCCAACCAATCAACCCTATGCAATTGCAAAAATTGCTGGTATTGAAATGTGTGATAGTTATAGAGCACAGTATAGTTGTAATTTTATTTCAGCCATGCCTACAAATTTGTATGGCACCAATGACAACTACCATCCAGAAAATTCACATGTGTTGCCAGCATTGATTAGAAGAATAATTTTAGCAAAAAAGAATAATGAGCCAAATGTAATTATTTGGGGCACTGGAAAACCAAGGAGAGAATTTTTACATGTAGATGATTTAGCTGATGCATGTTTTTTCCTTATGAAAACATATAATAATTCAGGCACAATAAATATAGGATATGGGATAGATTTAACAATTAAAGAACTAGCTGAAAAAATAATATCTGAAGTTGGGTATAAAGGGCAAATTTCATTTGAGACTACAAAACCTGATGGGACACCTCGAAAAATTTTAGACAGCTCCAAAATCTTCAGTATGGGATGGAAACCTAAAATATCTTTAACTGAAGGAATAAAAGCTACAATAAGTGAGTTTTTAATAAATAACAATATTAATTAAGTTTTGCAGAAAAGTTTCAAAAAGATAGCATTAAAAGGAGTAATTTGGACTGCAATTGAAAAAGGTGGAACTCAAATATTAGGAATTTTAATTACTATTTTTTTAGCGAGATTAATTTCGCCATCAGAGTTTGGAATATTAGGATTACTGGCAATAATCATTTCGGTTTCTCAATTATTAGTAGATAGTGGCTTAGGCTCTGCTCTTATTCAGTGCAATAATAGAGAGGAAATTGATTTTCATACTGTTTTCCTTTTCAATTTCACTATTAGTGTATTAATCTACATAATCATTTATTTTAGTTCGCCAACATTTTCTGTTTATTTTTCACAACCAAAATTAGCTATTTATGCTAGAGTTCTTGGATTGATTATCATCATTAATGCTTTAGGTATCATTCCAAGAACATTATTAACGATAAATCTTGATTTTAGCTCTGTTGCCAAGTCGAATCTAATTGGAACTTTAGTTGGAGGAATTTTGGGTATAATAAGTGCGTATTTTAATTTAGGAGTATGGTCATTAATTATTCAAATGGGAGTTACATCAATTTTAAGTTTGGTGTCATTATATTTTTTTCTAAACTGGAGGCCGATCATAGTGTTTTCTAAAAATTCATTTTTGAAATTGTATAAATTTTCTTCCTTTTTACTTCTTTCTGGTTTGTACGGAGAATTATTGAAGAGTGTTTATCCTACAATAGTCGGCAAATTATTCCCAATTTCTTCACTTGGTTATTTCACAAAAGCTAATCAATTATCAGACGCATCTACGGTTCAATTAGTTGGTATAATACAGCAAGTTTCCTTTCCAATACTTAGTTCTGTTCAGAACGATACCTCCAGATTGTTATTTATGTTTAAAAAAATTATGGGGATGACTTTTTTCCTTACAACGCCATTGATATGCTTATTGGTGGTTTTATCAAGGCCATTAATTCTTTTAATATTCACTCCTGAGTGGGAAAATATGATAATTATGTTTCAATTGTTTCTAATAAGTAGAATTTTTTACCCTTTAAGTTCGTTAAATCTAGCATTATTAAATGTTATTGGAAGATCAGATTTATTCTTCAAAATAGAATTATTGAAATTCCCACTTACGCTTTTTTCTTTACTATTTACCATTAAATTTGGAATTTCAGCAATATTATTTGGATATATTATTAATTCATTTCTATCATATGCGATTAATTCGTATTACACCAATTTGTTTTTTAATTATGGAATGTTAAGTCAATTAAGTTATTTATTGAAATATTTGATATTATCAATTGTCATGTCTTTGTTTGTTTTTTGGGCTGTTAGTTATTTAGAAAGTAATATTGTCAAAATATTCATTGGGATTTTACTAGGATTTATTACATATACATTTTCATTGAAAGTATTAAAAACTTATGAGTTCTTTGAGCTTCTGAAATTGTTGAAATCTCTTAAAAAATCAGTAGTATGACTTGTTCAGTAATTATTCGTACTTTTAATGAAGAGAGATATATTGGAAGATTAATTGATGGAATCAATCGACAAGAGTTTGATAATGAAATTGAGATCGAAATAATAGTTGTTGATTCTGGCTCGTCTGATTCTACTGTCTCTATTGCAAGGCATATGGGAGCAAAAATAATATCATTACCTAAGGAAAAATTTTCATTTGGCAAAGCGCTGAATTTAGGGTGTGAAAATTCTAATGGGGAAATTTTGTTATTCGCATCTGCACATGTGTATCCTGTTTATTCGGATTGGATAAGTAGAATGATACAGCCATTTATTGACGAAAATGTTGCATTAGTATATGGACGACAAATTGGTGATGATAACTCTCATTTCTCAGAACATCAAATTTTTTCAAAATGGTTTCCGTCTATAAGTAATTATAATCAATCGACGCCGTTTTGTAATAATGCAAACTGTGCGATTCAAAAAAAAATGTGGCAGAAGTTAAACTACGACGAACAGATTACCGGGCTTGAAGATCTGGCGTGGGCTAGTAAAATGACGAAGGAAGGCTTTAGGATTGTTTATTTAGCCGAGGCGGTTATTGTACATGTTCATGATGAAACACCACAAAAAATTAAAAACCGATACCTTAGAGAGGCAATTGCATTCAAAAATATTTATCCAAAAGTTCATGTAGGGTTAATTGATTTTTTAAGGTTAACTATTTACAACATCATTTCTGATTCATATTTTGCTATTAGAAAAAGATGCTTCACTAGTGAATTCAAAAATATTATTGTGTTTAGATTTATGCAATTTTATGGAACATATCTAGGGCATAAACAAAAAGGAGCGATAACAAAAGAGTTAAAAAATAGATTTTATTACCCCAATTCCTTGGAAAGTAATATTGTTAAAGAATTAAACATAAATTCAAAAAAGATTAACTATAACTAATGAATAATAGTATAATCATTGACATTACTTTTCCTGTTTCTAAAAAATTGCCAAAATGGCCTGGAAGTATTGGGTTTGAAAATGTTTGGCACATGAAAATGCCTAACCAGACCAACAATCTTTCGTCCTTTACAATCGACACTCATCTTGGAACCCATTTAGATGCGCCACTTCATTTTGTTGAAGGAGGTAGGTCAGTTGAAAGTCTTGAATTAGAAAAGTTATTAGGAGATGTATTTGTACTAGAGATTTATAATATCAAAAGTATAACTTATAAAGATCTCGCTGATGCTGGTATACCTAAGGGCTGTAAAAAATTAATTTTAAAAACAGATAATCAGCAGTATTGGAAAAATAATCTGTCTGATTTTCAAGAAGAATTTTCAAGCATTGATGCGTCTGGTGCAAAATGGATTATTCAAAATGAAATTCACTTAATTGGGATTGACTACTTGTCAATCCAAAGATTTAATGATGGCCCAGAGACACATCAAATTTTATTAAAAAACGAAGTTGTAATTGTTGAAACTTTAAACCTAGAAAGTGTAATTCAAGGTTGGTACAAATTAATTTGTCTTCCTTTGAAGTTAGATGGCCTAGAAGGTTCGCCTGTTAGAGCATTATTAATCAAAAAAAATGACGAATAAATTTAAAATTGTAGCATTGGTTCCAATGAGACACTCAAGTGAAAGGGTGCCAGGAAAAAATTTTAGAGATTTTGCCGGTAAACCTCTTTTCTTTCACATTGTGGAAAGCTTAAGTCAATCAAAGTTTATTGACTCCATAATTATAGATACAGATAGTAAAAATATAATTGAATTAGTAAGACAAAATTTTCCTAAAATAAGAATTTTGGAAAGGCCTGACCACTTGAAAGATGGATCAGTGCCAATGAATGATGTATTGTTAAATATTACCAATCAAGTGCCTGCTGATTTTTATTTACAGACTCATAGTACAAACCCTATTTTGTCTACAAGCACAATTGATGCAGGCATTAAATCATTTTTAGATAATTTTCCTATGCATGATTCATTGTTTAGTGTCACAAAAAAAAATGTTCGTTACTGGGATACTTTGGCAAGACCTATTAATCACAACCAGAACATACTATTAAGAACACAAGATTTACCTCCAATTTATGAGGAAAATTCGTGCATGTATATCTTTTCAAAAGAAATACTATTGAACAAACATAATAGAATTGGCGATAGGCCGTATTTATTTGAAATAGATGAAATTGAGGCTCAAGATATCGATGTTGAATTAAATTTTAAAGTAGCAGAATTTCTATATAAAGAAACCAAAGGACTTAATAAATAGTTTTATATGAAAGTATTAGTTACCTGTCCTCCAATGTTAAGAAGAATTGATGAATTTAGAGAGCTCTTTTCAATAAAGGGTATCGAATTAATTACTCCTAATGTTGTACAAATATTATCAGAGAAAGAGCTTTTAGAAATAGTTCCAAGTGTGGATGGTTGGATAATTGGCGACGACCCTGCTACCAAAAAAGTTTTTGAAGCTGGTAAATCTGGAAAATTAAAGGCTGCCGTTAAATGGGGTGTTGGGATAGATAATGTTGATTTTCAGGCATGCAAAGAACTAAATATTCCAATTAGTAATACACCTCAAATGTTTGGTGGAGAAGTGGCAGATCTTGCAATGGCATATATGTTAGGCCTGGCAAGACAAACTTATTATATTGATCGTGAAGTTAGATCGGGGAATTGGGTTAAACCCGCAGGTGTTAGTATAAGCGGAAAAACAATTGCAGTGATTGGTTTGGGGGATATTGGGAGAGCAACAATAAAAAGGTTAAAAGGATTTGATGTTGTTATAAATGCTTATGACCCATATTCAAAATTGAACGAAAAGGAATTAGGGATTAATCAAGTTCTAACTTTCCCAAATAAAATTCAAGATGCAGATTTTATAATTTTAACATGTGCTCTTACGGAATCAAGTAGACACATGATAAATATGAAATCTTTAGATTTGATGAAAGATGGTGTCTCTATAATAAATGTTGCAAGAGGACCATTGATAAATGAAAAAGATTTAATAGATGCTTTAAAAAACGGAAAAGTAAATTCTGCCGCTCTAGATGTTTTTGAAATTGAACCGTTGGATAGTAACAATGAACTTAGACAATTTAATCAATGTGTTTTTGGAACTCATAATGGATCTAATACGAAAGAAGCGGTTTCAAGAGCAAGTTTACGTGCAATTGAATTGTTATTTAATTTTTTAAATATTGTTTAATGAATAAAGTTGTTCTAATAACTGGTGTCTTGGGTGGAATAGGTAGTTTAATAGCTGAAACTTTTAAGTCTAATGGTTATTTTGTGATTGGATTGGATTTAAATAATAATAATACAGGTTGTTCAGATGTTTTTATACCATTTGATTTAAATCAATATTGCGTAAATCAAGAATATAGAACTGAAATCAATGAAGTTTTTGTAAAAAAGATTCCAAGTCTAAATGTTTTAATTAATAACGCAGCAGTTCAGATTTTAGGAAAAACGGAAGATATAAAATTAGACGAATGGACACAGTCATTAAATGTTAACTTAACAGCTCCTTTTTTACTAAGCCAATTTTTCTTAAAAAAACTTGAAAAAACAAAAGGATGTATAATTAATATATCAAGCATACATCAACAGCTAACTAAAAAAAGATTTGTTTCATATGCGACTTCAAAAGCCGCTCTAGTTGGACTAACCAAAAGCATGAGTGTAGACTTGCAAGGAAAAGTAAGAGTAAACTCTATAAGTCCAGCTGCCATTGACACACCAATGCTTCATGATGGTTTTAATAATGACCCAGAAAAAATTGAAGAACTTAATTCAATTCATCCACTTCAAAGAATTGGTAAGCCAAAGGAAGTCGCAAAACTAGCATTATTATTAGCTGAAGACGACCTTGGGTTTATAAATGGTGCAAATATTCAAATTGATGGAGGTATTAGTAATGTACTTAAAGATTTAGATTAAATATATTTTTTGAGAATATATAATTTTATAAGAACACAAAATTTAAGTATACCTACCGTGAACAACATGTATTTGATTATAAATAACTTAGATAATAACCATGAAATTTTTATTTAGACATTTTAAATTCATTTTTTTCTTATACGACAATTATGAAAAATCAGAAATGCTGATTCGTCGATTTAAATTTTATTTTGATAATACTATTACGGTTATACCTATTAAATATTCGAAATTTATATTTATATTTTTTTATTGCATACCAGTTTTTAAAATATACTCTATTAATAAATTAATAAATTTAAGAAAAAATATTTTTTCGAAATTTTGGTTTAATATAAATCCAAATCAAAACCCCCAAGATGCATGGGTATATCATACTATCTTGAATTTCTATTTTCCTCCAAATGTAAGCTTGTTTAAGAATAAATTTATTATAGCCATTCGTGAAATTCAGCGTATTAAAAAACAGAAAACATATGTGTTTGGCACAGGGGCATCCCTAGATTTAGCCACAAATTTGATTACAAATGATGGATATGTTGTTGTTTGTAATACAATTGTAAAAGATAAAGTCTTATGGAAGTATTTGGATCCAGATATTATTGTAGCTGGTGATGCACTTTACCATTTCTCTGATTCCAATTTTGCACAAAAATTTCGTAAAGATTTGATCAAATGTCTGGAAAACACTCTAAAAACTTATTTTATTTTTCCTTCTTTTTTTGCGCCATTTTTATTTCAATTTATTCCTGAGAATTTGCACAATCGTTTAATTGGAATTCCTCCTGGAACCCATAAGGATATATCAGTTGATCTTATAAATAATTTTGAGCTTCCGAGTAGCGGCAATGTATTAAGCTATTTATTATTCCCTATTTCAGCCACTCTTTCAAATAGACTTTATTTATTTGGATTTGATGGAAGAGCAAACACAGATAAGAATTTCTGGAAAAACTCAGATAAACATTTTTACAATGATGAAGTAGATGAATTAAAAGAAAATCACCCAGCTTTTTTTGAATTATTTCTCCCATCAAATAATGGCTTAAAATATAATAATACCTTTTTTGGAGATACTTTAGAAAAAGCATTGCAAATGGCTGAAGGAAAAGGTTTTTATATAGAAATGATGCACAATTCGCACACTATCCCTCTTCAAAGAAGAGTGAAAAATTTTAATGCAGTAAAATAGTATAAGAATACCATTCTAAAAAATTTAATCAACTAATAAATATTTTATGGAAAAAATAAAATTTGCTTTCAAAAACTTAATAAATAACTTGTACGGAAGAGCGAATTGGCAACGGATCAATTATTCAATTTTAAAAGGTTCAATAGGTTTAGCTAGTATAAATATAAATCCTGCCATTCCAAGAACATGGGAATTCTCTTCTTTTAGTCAAAATGGAGAAGATGGCATTTCGAATTTTCTTACAAACAATATAATTTCACCAAATAAATACTTCATTGAAATTGGAACTTCTGATGGCATTGAGAATAATACCGCTTTTTTCGCTTTTGTCAAAAAATATTCAGGATTAATGATCGAAGGCGACTATAAGGCCTCGTATAATTCCAAAAGAATATTACATAATACTAACTTAGGGGTAACTTGTATAAACAAGTTTATTACAAAATATAATTCCCATGAAATCATAGAAGTTTCAAGGTATTCTAATCCTGATATTTTCTCAATTGACATAGACGGAATTGATTTTTATGTGTTGAAATCATTATTCGAGAAAGGATTAAATCCCGCAATTGTAATCGTGGAGTACAATTCAACGTTTGGGCCAACTAATTCCATAACAGTTGAGTACAATGACAATTTCGATATTTCAAAAGAACATGATACTAGATTATATTATGGAGTTTCAATTAATGCATGGATCACTTATTTCAATTCTATTGGATATAAATTTATAACAGTTGATTCAAATGGTATAAATGCTTTTTTTGTTGACCCTAAAAGGTTTAGCAATGATTTTTTAGATAAAATCAAACCTGTATATTTTAATGAAAATATTTTTGAAATCAATAAGTTCAAAATGACACACGATGAAAGATTTGATTTAATCAAACATTTAAAATACACTTCTGTTTAAATTCATTATTATGATTAATAAAATTATATATGACAATATTTTACTTGCAATAATTATTAGAGCCCAATATAGTAATGATGGGATTGAATTTTTTACTAATGACAATGATTCACAACAGCTTGGCTACATGGCAAGGCCTAAAGGATATACAATTCAGCCACATCGTCATAATCTAATAAAAAGAGAAGTTCATTTAACCCAAGAAGTTTTATATGTAAAAAAAGGTAAGGTAAGAGTTGATTTTTTTGATAATCAACAATCTTATTTATTTAGTGATATTATTTCAGAAGGAGATGTAATTTTACTTTCAGATGGAGGTCATGGATTCCAAATGCTTGAGAATACAGAGCTTATAGAAGTTAAACAAGGGCCATATTGTGGCGAAATTGATAAGGTGAGATTTAATTCAATCGAAGAACAAAAAGTAAACTACTTAACTTATGAATAATTTTAATAAGTACAGCAAATATTATGATTTGATGTATAATGATAAACAATATGAGTTAGAAACAAATTATATTTTATCTCTTTTACAAGAGTATAAAAAAGATTGTGTGTCCATTTTGGAGTTGGGGAGTGGAAGTGGCAATCATGCTTATTATCTTAGCAAGTATGGTTATAATGTTTATGGAATTGAAAGAAGCGAGGAGATGGTAGAAATTTCAATTAATAAAAAGATAGCTAATTTCTTTCCACTTGTTGGTGACATTATAAATTTTGATTTAAATAAAAAATTTGACGCTGCCATCTCTTTATTTCACGTTTTTAGTTATTTAAAGGACAATCAGTCAGTAATTAAATGTTTAACCAATGTGAATACACATTTAAATTTAGGTGCCATATTCATATTTGATGTTTGGTTTACCCCCGCTGTTTATACACAAAAACCAGAGGTTAGAATAAAAAGATTAGAGAATAGTGAAATTTCCTTAACTAGAATATCAGAGTCTTCCATTGATTTTATTCAAAATATTGTAAATGTTAATTTTGAAGTGATCATAGAAAATAAAGAAACTCGAAAAGTAGATTATATTAAAGAAAAACATCCAATGAGGCATTTTTCTGTACCGGAGTTAGAATTTTATGCTAAAACTACTGGTTTTGAGATATTACTAACAGAAGAATATGTAACAAAAAATATACCATCTGAAAAAACATGGGGTATATGTATAGTTTTAAAAAAAATAAAAAATATAATATGATACCTGTAAATACTCCCTTATTATCAGGAAATGAATTAAAATACATAACTGAATGTATACAAACTGGATGGATATCTAGTGAAGGGCCATTTGTTGCTCGATTTGAACAAGAGTTTGCAGATTACATTGGCTGTAAGTATGGTATTGCGGTCTCAAGTGGATCGGCTGCTCTTGATATTGCATTTAAAGCTATAGGTTTAGGTGAAGGAGATGAAGTTATTGCTCCAACTTTTACAATAATTTCACCAATTCAATCTATTGTCTCTACTGGGGCAAGGCCAGTTTTGATTGATTGTGATCCTATAACTTGGAATATGGATGTAACTCAAATTGAATCAAAGATATCCAAAAGTACGAAAGCAATTTTAGTAGTACATATTTACGGATTACCAGTTGATATGGATCCCATAATACAGCTTTGTGATAAATATAATTTATTGTTGATCGAAGATGCTGCAGAAATGCATGGTCAAAAATATAAAAATAAGATGTGTGGTAGTTTTGGTGATATTAGCATATTTAGTTTTTACCCAAATAAACATATTACTACAGGTGAAGGCGGGATGATATTGACAAACAATTTTGAATTATTTGAAAAATCAAAAAAATTAAGAAATCTTGCATTTGAGCCAAATGGAAGAAGGTTCTTACATAAGGAAATTGGATGGAATTATCGTATGACAAATATACAAGCCGCAATCGGAGTTGCTCAATTAGAAAAAATAGACATACACATTAAAAGGAAACGTGAAATTGGAAAGAGATATTCTGATGCGCTTCAAAATTTAACAAATTTTCAGTTACCGAAAAAAAATACAAAATACGCAGATAATATATACTGGGTATTTGGTCTGGTTGCTGAAAATGAAACATTAGCTAATAAAATGGTGACTAAATTAAATAACGCTCAAATTGGAACTCGACCATTTTTTTGGTGTATGCATGAACAACCTGTGTTTAATGAAATGGGTTTATTTTTGAAGGATAAACATCCTAACGCTGAAAAAATAGCTAGAAATGGATTCTATATTCCTAGTGGACTAGGTTTAACTAATGACGAAATTGATTTTATAGTAAATGAATTACTTTAATATGAAAAGTGTTTCTTTTATATCTGGAGATTATCCAGTCACAAATTCTCCGTTTATATATAATTTGTCAAACTATTTCAATAATAATAATGTTAAAGTTTTTATTCCCCATATAAACACTCCTCTTTATACGAAATTAAAATCTAGTAAATTAAAAAGTATACTTTCAAAGTACAAATTTTTAGTTTTAATCTATAGAGTTCTATTATATGATTTAAAATTTATAAATAGAGTGTTGAGTTATAGCAGTAAAATAAAAGTAACAGATGAAGAAAACGTATTTGCTATTGAAAAGTTTGGACTATTCCTGTCATTTCTAAATGGAATCAAGCCAAGACTTTATGTCAGCTTGGAGACAAATTATATTTTTCACTCAGAAACTTTAACTGAATTCTTTTTAAATATTTTTGAAAAAATTTATTTAATTTTTTATAGACCACCAGTAATGTGTACTTCCAGCTCTAGATTAAATATTTTAACATATAACAACAAAATTAAACTCAAGAATACTCTGATTGTACCAGTTTGCGGAACTCAATTAAAGATTACCGAGAAAAACGCTTACATTAGATCTAAATACAACATTGACGAAAAAAAAATAATTGTTTTAATAGCTGGCACAATGGGGCATAGTTTAGTTGATGAAATTGTATCAAATATAAATATGTGGCCTTCTGAGTTTGTTTTATTTTTACACTCTTCAAATGGTGTATATACGGATTTTATCCTCGATGCCTCATTAAATTCTAAATCAATTATACTTTCAGATGAACTTTTTACAATTGAAGACGCTGAGTCAAAGATTTATAATTCAGCAGACATTTCTATAATAATGTATCCAGATAACTCAATTAACTATAAACTTACTGCATTCTCGTCCGGTAAACTCGCAGCATCTACTAAATGTGGTTTGCCAGTTTTAGTACCTGATTTTAAGGAGTATAGAGATCTCATTTTAGATTATAAATTTGGCTTAACAACAAATATTTTTAATATCCCCACTAATCTTCAACTCCTAAATAATTCATATTCATTCTTTTCGAGTGAATCAAAAAAAGCTTACCAAAATATTTACAATTTCGAAAACTATAAAGAGTCAATAGATAATTTTTTAGTAAATTTATCCACATCTCGTTAAAATCAATTTTGAGTCAACTGTATTTTTATAATCTTGCATTATTTTTTTAAATAAATCTATGAAATGCTAAAGTGTCTTTCTTTTTCTTTATATGGCAATGATAATGAGTATATAAGGAAGTTCATAAATAATTTACCATTATATAAAAAATATTTTAGTGATTATGATATAATTTTATATGCTGATAATAAGCTTAAAGAATTAATGCATGATTTTTGTATAAACAATAGTGTTAAAGTTTTTTATGAATCGCAGAAATATCAGTCTGACGGAATGTTTTGGAGGTTTTATCCAATACTTTCTAAAAGTTATGATGTTGTTTTAGTAAGAGACGTAGATTATTTGCCATCAGAATATGAATTACAATTAATCAATCAATTTATTGAATCACGATTTTTATTTCATATAATACGATCACATCATGACCACAAAATGCCAATAATGGGTGGCTTGTTTGGAATAAAAAAAGCTTTATTCAATGATTTTCAATTAGGTTATATCAAATGGAAATCTATTAATGAAAATAAATATATAAAATATAATGATGATCAACTTTTTCTAGCTAATTACATATATAAAAAGGTATACAAAGCGTCTTTAATTCATTCAAAAAATATTGTTTTTTTAGGCGAAAAAGTCAATTTCATAAACCCTCCTGATAATTTTATTATCGGAGGAGATGACAAACATACGACTGACTTTAAAAAAAATAATTTCATTTATTATTATTTACCAGTTTGGGTATTATTTCTATTGAAATACAGAGCATTAAATTATCTAAGAATAAAATTTAAGAATATTGAAAAGCATTAAATTTTCTTATAACTTAGAGCTTTTGTTTTTATTTTTTGCCTTTTTTTCCATCTTAAATAATGGGGTATTTGAGATTTTAGGGATTAGATTATACTTAATAATAGGCACACTAGGCTTTTTTTTTTATAAATATAAACTTAAGTATTTCAATAATATACTTACATATGAATTATTATATTTCTTTATTTTATATTTTATAATCAAGTTATTTATTCAGTATGAAGATAAGCATATTGCTGAAAGAACAATTCTACAAAAATTCGATGGCAGATATTTGTCTCAATTATTTAGAATTATTTTAGAAATAATTACCTCGGTTTATTTTTACACACTCTACTTAAAGTACAAAAGTACTTTTTTAAAAACATTATTGCTGGCCACCAATTATACTATTATAATTGCTTTAATAGACTATCTTTTTTTAAACACATCTCTATATCACCTATTTTTAGGTAACACACACGTTTCAAATAGATTCACGGCACTAAATATTGAACCAAGAATGTTTGGATTAATTTTAGTTTATGTTTATGTGTTTTTAAAACTTATGAATTTTTCTGATAAAAATTTATTATTAATAGTTATTTCTATTTTTTTAACTATCTCTGTTTCGAGTATAATAATATTCTTAATTTCATTTTTATATTTCAATAAGAAAAATAAATATATTGTAACTGCTACCTTATCCATATTATTTTTTTTAATAGCATTTCTAATAATTCCATTTAAAGATGATCTAATTTTGATTTATAAAAGATTAGATTTAATTACTACCATAGATAGTAATAATGATGATTATTACAGTATTTTTTCTATTCTTGAAGTATTTGATCGAGCCGCATTGAATTCATTATTTAATAATAAGATTTATTTAATCACAGGTTTTGGTCCAAATACTATTTCAATTCCTTCCTCAGATTATATAGCACCAAGTTCTTTTAATACTTATGGTGGTATAATTAATTCAGTACCACATACTGGATTAATTAATATTTTAAGCAGGTCTGGGTTTATTTTCCTACTGTTATTTGGAATAAAGTTATTTCATAAAAAAAAGTGGTTCTTTTTTTTAATTTACCTATTACAAATGAATTTTATCTTCTATAGCTTTTATTTAATATTATATGATAGCAAAGAAGAATAATATAATCATTACAATAATAATTGCAGTTTACAATTCTGATAAAACATTAGAAAAATGTTTACAATCAATTATAAATCAATCGTATGAAAACATCGAAATTATAATTATTGATAATCTATCTAATGATAATACAAGTACAATTATTAAAAATTATTTAAGCTATATAACACACTATGTTTTTGAAAAAGATAGTGGAATCTATGAAGCTTGGAATAAAGGGGTAAAACTTGCTAATGGTGAATGGATCTGTTTCTTAGGAGCAGATGATTATTTACTTAATCACTCTCTTGTAGATTTAGTAAAAATGACAGAAAACAACCCAAATTTAAATTTTATTAGTGGTAAAATTAAATTACTTGATGGCAGCTTAAATGGGAAAGTGGTAGGTGAAATGTTTTCATCACATAAAATTAAATATTTTCAAAATTTTGCACATATTGGTTCTATTACAAAAAAGACATTAATCGTAAATAATTTATATTTCAATCCAAATTATAAAATATCTGGTGATTACGATTTTTATTTAAAAAATAAAAATCAAATTAAACCGGGATTTTTGAATAAAATTATAGTAAATTCAGAAACAGGTATTAGTCAAATTTCGGAAAAAGTTTTTCATGAAAATTACCAAATTTGGAAAAAAAATAATACCCATTTAAAATCTTTTTCATTTTTTTTATATTGTTATAGATTATTAACATTTAGATTAAAAAAAGTATTAATTTTTTATAATTATTAATTTATAAGATGATATTAATTGATGCCGTTTATATTAATAATAGTGGTGGATTGGTTTTATTAAATTATTTGATTGACACCTTAGAATCTACTAATTTAAAAGTTTATTATTTATTAGATTTTAGGATTAAAAATAAACATTCGCTAATAAAAAAGACTAATTCAACATTATACTTACAAAACAATTTTATTAAAAGAGTTTTTTTTTACATAAATAATGCCTGCAATTTTAAAGTGATCCTTTGCTTTGCTAATATACCACCTCCTTTTTTAGTAAAAAATGCAAAAGTTTATACATATTTTCACAATATGAATTATTTAACTAATCAAAATAATCTAAGCAAAAAAAAAA
>Ga0209768_10001257_pt1 | contig 16434 bp, 7 predicted proteins | sample LauGreSBDMM110SD_3_FD_187564 | JGI IMG/M metagenome (GOLD analysis project Ga0209768, IMG submission 187564) | Freshwater lake microbial communities from Lake Michigan, USA - Sp13.BD.MM110.SD (SPAdes) (version 2) | ecosystem: Environmental > Aquatic > Freshwater > Lake | place: Lake Michigan... | reverse complement strand
GGCATCCAGCTCGACCTGGCTGCTGGCACCGGCGTTGATGCTGCCCAGATCGCTGAGCACGCTCGAGCCAGCATCAAAGCTGGCAGTCGCATTGGCGCGATCCACGTAGATGTAGGAAGCCGCCTTCGCCACCGCAATCGCACCACCCGAATCGAGCTTGACCTTGTCGCGCGCGGTGATCTGGTTGCGCGCATCCATGACAAACGTCCCGTCGCCCGATATGGGTGCCAGCACATGCACCTGCGCATCGATGCCGACGCGCGCAGTGGTGTCTTGCGTGATGTGGGTTTCGGTGTTGCCCGCAGGCACGTCGATCAGACCGCCCGAGCCCGACAGCACGTTCCAGCCGGCGTCGTCGCCGTTGGCCGCGCCGCCCAGCCAGCCCTTGGTCACGATGTTGTCGGCGGTGACGCTGACGTGGTTGGCCATCACCTGGGCGTTGTCGGCCAGCTCGGCCTTGACCGAGCTGAGCACCGTGTGGTCGGAAGACGCACCACTGGCGCCGGCCAGCGACGCGTTGATGCTGTCGACCTCGCCGTTGAACACGCTGCGGTGGTCGGCGTCGACGGTGAGCGTGGCCACCTGCACCGCGCGCGTGTCGCTGCCCGCCCCCACCGACGCCAACGTGTTGCTGATGGTCGAGGTGTTGGCTTCGGCTGCCGATCCGGCCAGCACGCCGCCCGATCCCGAGGTCGTGCTGGCGACGTTGTCGTCGGTGCCGCCGGCACGCACCGTGAGGCTGTTGCCGGTGATTTTGACGTTGCTTCCCAGCGTCGCATGGGTGGTGGAGTTGCTGTTGGCCTCGGCTTCGTTGAAGCCCAGGGCCAGCAAGCCGCCGATGGCCACGCCGGTGACCTCGGACGACTGCCGGGTGTCGGTGTTGGCGATCACCAAGGCGTTGCCGTTGATGGTGGTGCCGCTGCCGATGTAGCTTCTGGTGCTGCCGATGTACTCGGCGATGCCTTCGGTCCCGGTGCCACCGGCAAGCAGACCACCGCCGGCCGCCACAGCATAGGTCTTGGCGCTGTCAGCGCTGCCGGCGCGCTTGAATTGCGCGTCGACGGTGGTGCTGGCGGCGGTGACGGTGTTGTTCTGTCCGATGGCTGAGCGCACCGTCGTCTCTACGGTCGCGTGGGCGATGGACGCACCAATGCCCACGCCGCCGGCCACCGCCACGCCAAGGCCTTCAGCGTCGGCTTGTGGCGCGGCCGTGGCCACCACAGACAATCTGCCGGCGCCCAGCGTGAAGCTGGCGCCATCGTCGGTGCTGGCTTGCACCGTGGCGCCGTCATTGGCCTCGGCGTAAGCGCCCGCGCCCGCGCCGGTGAAGCCCGCCGCTGCGCTTTGCGCAAGGGCGTTCACCTTGCCCTGTTCATCGGCCGTCACGCTCACGCCCGCAGCACTCACCGTACCGCCAATGCTCGCGCTGATCAGGCTGCTCTTGTCCGCGTAAGACGCCACGATGCCGGCGGCGTAGGCGCCCGCAGCCGCACCCCAGGCCGACACCTCGATGTCGGTGGAATCCACCGCACTGACGGTGACCGTGCCACCGGCGGTGGAATTTCCAGCGGCCAAGCTCGCGTCAACATCGTTGTCGATGGTGACGTAAGCCACCGCCGCGCCCAGCCCCACAAAACCGGCACCGCCGGCAATCGCCTCGACGTCCACGGTCGGCCCCGTGTCATGCGCCGCCTCGGCGTGGACCCGCACATGGCCGGTGGTGGTGATGGTCGAACCCGCCGACACCAGCGCATTGACGTTGGCCTTGACGGTGGTCACTGCCACCGCACCGCCCACGCCGCCGCCCAGGCTCACGCCCAGCCCGCCGACCAGCGTTTGGGTGTCGGTCTTGTCGGTGGCGTCGACCGTGAGGCTGCCAGCGACGATGGTGTTGGTGCCGCTGAGTTCTGCGCCCGTGCGGAAGGTGTAGCCACCGGTGCCCGTGGTGCGGTCAGTGAGATTGAGTTGCGTGACCGCGTTGACCTCGTCCTGGTCGTCAGTGGAAATCGTCGATGGGCCACCCGTGCCGGTGTCGATCAGGTCGGTGAAGCGGTCGGCGCTGGTGAAGCTGCCCACGCTCGACAAGGTGCCACTGCTCACCTCTTCGGTGCCGTCACCGGTCACATCGGAGCCCACCATGATCACCACCGCTGCGCCGCCAATACCGGCAGAAAAGCCACCGCCAGCCGTCAATGCCGTGGCGTCGATATCGGTCACGCTGTCAGACAAGACCTCGACCGCACCCGTCGCGTGCAAACGGCTGCCGCTCACGATCGCGGTGGTGGTCGACTTGGACAGGATCACGCTGGCGCCCGCACCCACGCCGCCGCCGCTGATGCCTATGCCCAGCGCGCCAGCCTTGCTGTCGACGTTGATCGTGTGGCTCGCAGCCACATGCACCGAAGCCACCTTGCTGACGGAGCTGCCGATGTCCGAGTCCACGATGCTGGCTTCGGTGGTGTCGGTGAACAGCATGACATCGGCCATGCCGGCAATGCCCACGCCGCCGCCGCCCGCACCGCTGACCACGATGTGGTGCACGTCGGTTTCGGACACGGCGTCCACGTTGACAGCGCCTGGGGTCGTGACGGTCGTGTCTTCGATCTTGGCGATGGTGGTGGACTCGCTCGAGCCCACAGCGAAGGCGCCGCCGCCGGCGCCGGTCAAGCCGATCGCCACCGCGCCGGTCAGCATCCACATGTTGTTGCTGTTGTCGGCCAGCACGTCCAGGCTGCCGGCCTGCACCGTGCTTCGACCGAATTCGCCGCCGTCAATGAAGGCTTTGGTCTCGTTGTTGAAGATGGCGAGCGACAGCGTGCCGGCAAAGGCAAAGCTGCCTGCGGCACCGCCCACGCCCACCGAGGAAATGCCCTGCACCGCTTGCGCCTTGACGCGGGTGTTGCCCAACGACGCGATGTCGCTGTTGCGCGCATAGGCGAAGGTGCTGCGGGCGATGCCGTGCGTGTCCATCGCGGCACCACCAGCGCTGCTGCCCACGGACACCCCGCCCACGAAAGCGTTGTTGAAGGCGACGTTGCTCGCCGTGATGGCCAGCCGCTGGCGCGCATTGGCGCCGGCGTTGTCCTGGTTGATGTTCGCGTTCAGGGCGTAGGCCTCGGTGCTGCCGCCGATGGCATCGATGGCCACCACCACGCCCAGCGCCAGGCTGCTGCCGCCGGCCACGTTGGCACTGATGTTTTCAATCAGTTCGCTGGACGAGGCGTTGATCGCCACGCCGGCCAGCGTTTCGGTGGCTTTGAGGCTCTTCAGGTCCAGGCTGTTGTAGTTGTCGAGCTCGACCTGTTGGCCCAGGTCCACGCCGGCGCCGGTGAGATCGCCGTTGAAGACGGTCAGCACATCGCCCGCGTCCTTGGCCAGACCACTCACGCTGGCGCCATCGATGTAGGCCTTGGTGGTGCTGGTGATGCTGTTGACGGTGAACGACACGCCGATGCCCGCGCCACTCAGACCGATACCGGCCGTGCCCGAGGCCACGGTGAACTTGTCGTCGCTCTCGGCCATGACGCCCACGTTGCGCTGGGCCACCACGTCAGCGCCGCCGCTGATGTAAGCGCTGGTGTTGCCGCCCAGCAAGTTGATGGCCAGGCTGCCGCCCACACCCACACTGCCGCCGCTGGCACCCACGCCGATCGACAGGGATTTCAGCGTGCCGGCGGACTGCGCGTGCACGATCAGGTTGCTCACATCAAGGCCCTGAGCCTTCTGGCCGGTGACGCGCGCATCGGTCGTGTCGTCGATCTGGTTGACCGACACCGCAATGCCGCCCGCACCCTGGGTGCCAAAGGCGGCGCCACCTGACAGCGCTTCAATGACTGCCGTGTTGGTGGCCTCGACCTTCACACGGGCGGCCTGATCCTGGATGTCAGATCCGGTGATTTCGGCCACCGTGGCGTTGAGCGTGCGGTTGGAAGATGCCGAGCCCGCAAAGGCATTGCCGGAAGCAGCACCCGCTGCCGACAACGACTCGATGGTCGCGGTGTTGATGCCGGTGACGTTGACCGAGGCGGCGTCCTCGATGCTCGAGCCGCTGATGCGGCCGGTGGCGGTGCTCTGGATGTTGTTGTCTGCGACCGCTCCGCCAATGGCGTTTTGCGAGCCAAAGGCAGCGGAGCCGGCGAGCGAGTTGATCTCCGACGTGTCATGGCCTTTGACGGTGATGGCCGCACCCGCACTGCCGCTCACGGTCGAATCCTTGAGCTCGGCGGTGGTGGTGTTGGGGTCGGCGCCCACAAAGGACTGGCCCACGTCGTTGAGCGTGATCGAGCCGGAAAGGCCGTTTTGGCCTGCGCCCACGGCAGCACCGAGAGACTTGATGGTCGGGTTGTTGGTGGCCGTGATCGCGAGCGTTGCCACGCCCGCGAGCGTGGCGTCATCGATCTGCGCGGTGAGGACATTGCCGATCTGGTTGATCGACAGCGCAGCACCCGCACCGGCATTGCGACCGACGCCCAGGCTGCCCGACAGCGTCTCGACGGTGGCGGTGTCCGTCGCGGTGACGGTGACCACGTTGTTGGTCAGCGCGGTGGCGTTGTCATCGATGGTCACGCCGGTGGCGCGCGCCTCGGTGGTGTTGCCAATGAGGTTGATGCCCACCGACACGCCCACGCCGGTGCCCTTGGCGCCGCCGACGGCAGCGGCCAGCGCCTGAATGGTGGAGGTTTCACTGGCAGCGATGTCCAACGTGTTCGCGGCGTGCACGGTGGTGTCGTCCACCGTGGCCCGGGTCTCGTTGCGGATGCTGTTGACGGCAAACGCACCGCCCACCGCATCTTCCTTGACACTCGCACTGACCTGACCTGCCACGCCCTGGATGGTGGAGTGATCGGTGGCCTTCACGCTGACGTCAGCCGCCGTGAGTGTGGTGGCCGCGGCCCCGTCGGTGGTGAGCACCTCGGCCTTGACCACGTTGCGGATGTTGCCCGAGGCAAACGAGCCGGCCCCGGCAAATTTTTGGCTAGAGATCGACACGCCCGCAGCGATGCCCAAGATGGAGGTGTTGGAGTCGGCTTCCACCGAGATGTCACCGCTGGTGGCTGCGAGCTGGCTGTCCTGCACGCGGGCGGTCAGGTTGTTGTTGATCGCGTTGAAGGCCACGGACACGCCGAGGTTGTCGCCACTGCCCAACTGAACCACACCGGCGACCGAGGCGATACAACTGCCGGTCGGGGTTGCGCCGCCGGCACTGCTGCCGCAGTAATCCAGACCCGCCACCACGTTGTTGCGATTGCCCTCGGGGTCGATGGTCGTCTCAAGGGCACTCTCCGCGCCCTGATCGGTGGCCAGCACCTCGACGTCGCCACCGGCCGTCACCTGCGAGCCGACGATCTCGGCCGTGGTGTGGTTGGTGATCTCGTTGACCACGACCGAGCCCGAGAAGGTGGTTGCATCGGGCGAGAAGCTGAGGGCAAACATGGCCGCACCAGCACCGATCTCGGTGGCGTTGTAGGCATGGACCTGAACGTCGTTGACGCGGCTGATGTCGGAGTTGTAGATGCCCGCAGTCACATCATTGCGCACATTGGCCACGCTGACTGCCGCACCGAAGCTGCCGCCCTTGGATGTGCCGCTGGCCTGCACCGACAGCGATCCGCCGCCCGTGCCGATGAAGGTGCGGTTGTAGGCGGTCACCTCCACGTCGCGGCTGCTGGCGGCGTCGGCGCTGCGGATGGTGCTGTCGCTGATCTTCGCCGTGGTCTTGTTTTTCGTGTCGTCGTTGTCGTCGGTCAGGGCCAGGGTCGCTGACACCGAGCCCACGACCGAGTACGAGTTGACGTTTTTCCCGGTGCTGGCGTCGACGGCCATGGCGATGGCCACGGCCAGCTGTTCGCCGCCCGCGAGCGCCTGAACGCTCAATGCGTCGGCGGTGCTGGCGTGTGTGATGGTGCTGTTCTCGATCGACGCCTGGGTGTCGTTGCCCAGCGCGTTGACCGCCACACTGCCCGAGACGCCGACCGTGGTCTTGGCCTCGGCGGTGTTGGAGCGCGTGATGGCCGCCGAGCCGGTGGCCGCGGTGATGTCCGAATCGGCCACCGCCAGCACCTTGAGGGTGGCGCCTGTCGCACCGGTTTGGTCCACCGTCACGCCGTCGATTCGGGCGACGGTCGAAATCTCGGTGATGTTCACCGCCACGCTGCCGGCCCCGGCAAAGCTCCAGGTGGGCGGCTTTTTCTCTTGTTCCTGAGCCTTGCTGGTGGTGGCGTTGGAGCGAGCCCGGGTGGCCGGTGCGCGCGAGTCGTCACCCACCGGGTTCGACAGCGCAGACAAAGCATCGAGCGCCCCGTTGTACGTGTCCTTGATCTTCTGAAGACCTGCCCCCGACGGCGAGGGATCGTTGTTGGCGATCGCGCCGGTGATGGCGATGGTCTCCATGCGCCCGCCCGTGCGGGCCTCAACGTCCAGGTGCGGCACCGCGATCGTCGCGCCGCTCACTGTCAGCGCAGAGCTTCTCGCGGCATCGCCGATACCGCGGGTGTCGTTGTCGGCGATCTCGGCGCGTGTTTCGCCCGTGATCTCATCGAAGGCCACGCCCACGCCCACGCTGGCGTTTTGCGAGTAGTTGACCGAGCCGGCGATCGACCACAGCACCGGCGTCGACGAGGCCTTCACCTCCAGGTTTTGCGCGCGCACCGAGGCTTCATCATCGATCAGCGCGAGGGTGTGGTTGTCCACCTCCATTTGCGAATAGGTGCCGTTGACGCCAAAGGTGGCGCCATAACCCGCACTGGCCGCCAGCGAAATGACCAGCTCGGTGCTGGTGGCCTTGACATCGACATTGGCTGCGGCATGCGTGGCACCCGCTGTCCACACGCGGCTGCCGAAGGGGGCGAGGCTGGAGGTCTCGACAAGCCCCTGAATGACCGCGCCTTCACGCACGATGGCCTCGGTCACGCTGTGCAGGCCCACGAAGTCAAACGACAGGCCCAGGCCTTTTTCGCCGCTGCCCGACGGCAGGAATTCGCCCGCCTGGAACAGCATCGTCGCGTCATGGGCGGCGGCCACGGTGGCCGGTGCGCTGAAGTTGAAGGTCTCTTCGACCCTGCGCTGGCTGCGCAGCAGGATTTCGTCTTTGTAGTAGTACTTGAGCTCGGGCTGCACCTCCAGGGTCTTGCTCCAGGCCAGGGTGCTGTTGCCGGTGATGTTCAGCCGCGCGCCGGTGTCGACGATGGCGTGGCTGTTGTCGTGAAACTCCAGCAGGCTGAGTGAGCCCGCCAGGTTGATCGAGTCGTCGGAGCCGTCTGACGTGCTGGTGGCCGAAGACACCCCGTTGAAGATGTTGAAGATGTTGAGGCTGCCCAGCGCCTTGGAGATGGTGTCAAACCCGGTCCAGCGCGTCCACGCTTCGGTAGAGCGCTCGCTGCCAAACAGCAGGCTGTCGCGCACAGGCGTGATGGTGTCGGCGTAGACCGCAATTTGCGGTGCGGTGATCGACGCGCGCGCACCCACCGTGGAGGTCGCTTCGTGCGTGTAATTGCCCAGTGCGAGACCCACCGAGAACGCATTAGCGGCCGTGTCGCTGTCGGTGCGGCTGCCGCTGGCGGATTTGGATATCGCTGCCGCCTTGGCCAGGCTCTGGATGTCGTCGGCGCGCACGCGGGAGAACACCGCCACCGATTCGCTGCCGTGCACGATGGCGTCATTGCCGATCGATGCGTTGGCGGTGTGGTTGCTGTCGATGTACGAGATCGCTCCGCCCAGACGCAATGGCTTCTGGGTGCTGCCTGGAATGGATGAAACTGAGCGTGCGGCCAGATTCAGCTTGCCGATGAAGAAATCCTGAACCCCGTTGCTCATCGGCCCCGTGATGCGGTTCGCGACGATGTCGTTGAGGATCGAGCCCAGCTCCGAGCTGCCGACCTTGGCGACCGCCTCGGCGTGGTCTTTTTGCACCTCGTTGATGGCCAGAACGCTCACGTTTTTGGCATCGCCCACGTGGGCGCCCAGGCTCGCGTTGGCGCTCGACCTGTGATCGGCGTAGGCCACGGCCACATCGGCCGTTCCGTTGGGGCCGCTGATGGACTCCACCGAGTTGGCATACCGGCCCACATTGGTGGCTGAAACCGTCAGGTCATTGGCGATCGTGAGCGTGGCGCCCTGGTTGACGTGGGCTTCGGCCTTCACGTCGGCAAACGTCACCGCGGCGGCCACCCCGAAGAAGTCCGAATTGTTCTTGCTGTTGGCGCCTGACGCGATGCTGCCTTCCATCTGCGCGTTGTTGTGCGCCTGCACGCTCAGGCCGTCGCTCTTGATGGAGGCGCCGGCATTGACGTTCACCGTGGACTGGGCGTCGTCCTTGACGTACAGCGCGCCGATGCCCAGGGGGGTGTTCACCAGGGTCGGCACCAGGGGCACAGCTTTGGCCACGCCCGCGCGACTGAGGGTCTCCGCCCTGATCGTCACATCGCCATCGGCATCGATGCGGGCGCCGCTTTGCAAGTTGATCGTGGCGTGAGCCGTCACGTCGGAGACCACCAGGTTGACCCCCGCCAACTGGGCGAAGAACCCCGCGGCGCGCGAGGCCGAGGCAATCGCCAGACCTGCGTCCTCGTTGACGGAATCTTTGCCTTCGCCATACGAGAACTGCGACCTGACGACGGAGTTGGCGTGAACCTCCACCGTCTTCGCCTTGATCGTGCTGTTGGCGATGTCGATCTGCGTGGTGGCGTTGGCCGTGCCGAGCAGGGGCACAAGATCGGTCTTCAAGGCACTGAGCGTGACCTTGCCGCCCGTGTAGCCGTTGTTGGCGTTGGCCAGCAGGTAGGTGCCGTTTCTCAGCGTGATCTCGGGCGCGGTGAGCGAGATGTCGCCGGAGTTGCCGGTCGACAGTGCGCCCAGGATGCCGCCGCGGCTGTTGCTGCTGGCGTCGACCATGCGCGACGACAGATAAACGTCGTCCAGCGTGATGCTTTGGGTGGCGAGCACCGTGATGCTGGCGCCCGAGCTGAACTGGTCCAGCGCGCTGCCGGTCCAGGAGATGGTGGCCGGGTCGATCAGGATCGAGCCGCCCAGACCGAGCGTGGCACCGGCTTCGAGCCGGCCGCCCTGGATGGTGACGGTGTCGTGCGCCGACAGCTCGACTTGGCCACCGTCGCCGCTGGCGCCGCCATTGGCGGCGATGCGCGAGCCCGCCGACAGCGTGGCGTTGTGGTCGCCAAAGACAAGCACGCTGCCGCCCGCAGAAGCCTCGCCCTGCCCGCTGGCCGACATATCGGCACCTGTGGCCAACATCACGTTGCCACCGGCGTGAATGTCGACCGAGCCGGCCTTCACACCGGCCACGCCATCGGCGGCCACGCGCCCGGCGATCACCGTGTCAGCCAGCGAGGTGATGCGAATGGCGCCGTTCACCACCTCGACCCCGGCCGCCGTGGCCACGGCGTCGATGTTGACGAGATCGGCAAAGGCTGCCGCAGCCTGCGGCCCGGCCACCAACTGCGCACCTGCGTCGACCGCAATCTGGCCGGCCATCAGGTTCAATCCACCGGCAGCGTTGATGCGGCCCTTGACCTGGATCAGCCCGCTTTCGGTCAGCGCAATGCGCCCGACCAGCGTGTCGGCAAGCGCCGCGTCATCGATCGCACCCTGCGGCGACAGCAGGCTGTCCATGAACTGCCCGGTGGGCGTGGCCATGGTGAGGTTGCCCACGTTGAGCACGCCCGTCGAGCCCACCACGATGCCGTGGGGATTCAAAAAGAACACATTGCCGCCGATGCGGCCGTCCTTGTAGGCGTTGAGCACGCCGTCGAGCTGGCTGCGCTCGTCGCGAACCAGATTGAGCAGGTTGGCCGTGCCCTTGGGCAAGAACAGGTTGACCGTCTGGCCGTTGCCGATGTTGAAGCGGTGAAACGAATTGAAGGCACTCGCGCCGCGCGCGGTCTGCGTGGTGATGTCGGTGACCGCGCCGCGCACGTTGAGCTGCGTCTGGGTGCGCCCGTCGGTGGCAATGCCGCCCGCATGCGCCGAGCCGCACAACAGTGACGTGGTGGTGATGAAGCAGCTCAGCGCGTGGTGCCAGGCGCAACGGCGCAAGACACACAGGTACTGGCGATTGAGAAAACCTTGGGCAGCACGCTTCATGAAAATCTCCGATCGGCGGCCCGAGGCTGCGCAGTGGCATCAAAAATACAAAAAATTCGGTACGTGAATACCCGTTTGTTTGCCGACTTTTCCAATTTACCCCGCGAGTATTGACGATGATTTCTTTACAAACGCCTCATCCCTTCAGTAAATATTTTCCGGCTGGCTTTAAATGTGCGATTCAAGGCGGCGAACCACGCCATATACCTAATATGTTCTAAATGTTCTAAATGTTGATAATTACTGCGCAGTGATCGTGTCGGCCCAAAAAATTAGGGGCCACCCGCCAAATAAAAAACCCGCCCTGAAATGGCTTCAGGCCAAAACGCCACAATTAATTTATTTTCAATACGACTTAATTGATATTGATATTTATATCGTTTAAATCAATAGCCCATGACGGCGGGTTTTTTTCAAATCCGTTGACGGCAGATTGGTGATCGACAGCGCGCCGTTTTGCCTGTGAACAGCCCTAAAATTTGCTCGCTTTACGCCGTTGACTTTGGCCGTACAAGCCGTGCGCACGCCGCTGCGATTTCGCAACCCTGATGGATGGAGCCCCCTGATGAACAAAACCCTCGTCGCGCTGTTTGCGCTGGTAGTCGCCCTGGCTGGCTGCTCGAAATCAGCCGACTCCGGTGCGCCCGCAGCCGCGTCGCAGTCGGCCACCGGCACCGTGGCCAAGGTGGTCAAGGTGGCGGTGTCGCCCACCTCGCCGCCCATGGTGTTCGAGCAAGACGGCAAGACAGTGGGTGCTGACATGGAAATCTTCGAGGGCTACTGCAAGGCGCGCGGCTGCACGCTGCAGGTCACGGCTTACGACTGGCAGGGCATGCTCGGTGCGGTGTCGAGCGGCCAGGCCGACGTGGCGTATTCGGGCATCAGCATCACCGACAAGCGCAAAGAGGTGATGGACTTCTCGCAGCCCTATTACGACAACGCCTGGCACCTGGTCAGCCTGACCAGCCGCAACCTCAAGATCACCGATCTGGCCGAGCTGAACAAGTACTCCATCGGCTATCCGCGCGGCATGGCCTACAGCGACCTGATCAAAAACGAGCTCGAGCCCAAGGGCTACTACAGCCTCGACAAGGTCAAGCTCTACCCGAGCTACAACGAAGCCGTCACCGATTTGCAAAACGGTAACCTCGATCTGGCCTTCATTGAAGAGCCGGTGTTCGCCGACTTCAAGTTCAAGAAAAAGCTGCCCATCGAGAGCAGCTATTCGTTCACCGGCTTTGACAAGCTGGGCTTCGCCTTTGCCAAGGGCTCGCCAATGCGCGACGACTTTGACAAGTACCTCGTCGAACTGGGCCCCGAGAAGGTCAAGGCCATCCTCGACAAGTGGATGAAGTGATCCTGCGCGTCTGACTGCGCTTGCCGCACGGCATGGATTTCGCGGCCATCGTTGCGCAGCTGGCGCAAGGCGTGGCGTACACCGTGGTGGTGACGCTCAGTTGCGCGGCCACCGGCCTGTTCACCGGGCTGCTGGTGGCCGGCCTGTGGCGGCTGAACGTGCGCTGGCTGCGTTGGCTGCTTGATGCGTACACCTTTGTGTTGCGCGGCGTGCCGGTGCTGGTGCTGCTGTTCCTCGTGTACTTCGGGCTGCCCAGCGTGGGCCTGAAGGTCTCGCCGCTGATGGCCATGGTGCTGAGCCTGGGGCTGATGTCGGGTGCTTATCTGGCCGAGGTGTTTCGCGGCGCGCTTGACTCGGTTGAAGACGCCGAGATCGTGGCCGCCGAGGCCATGGGCTTCGGCCGGCTGCAAATCATGGTGTTGATCGAGTTCCCGCAGATGCTGCGCCTGGCGGTGCCGGGCATGGTCAACCAGTTCACGGTGGTGCTGAAGTACTCGCCATTCGCCTACACCGTGGGCATCCCCGAAATCACCAAGCAGGCGATGTCGCTGGCGTCCACCACGCTGCGCGGCATCGAGATCTACCTGGCGGTGGGGCTGCTGTACTTCGCGATCTACCGCGTCTTGCTGATCGGTGTGCAGCTGATCGAGCGTCGCTATCGCGTGCCCGGCCTGAGCGCGCAGTGATGCTCAGGCCACCACCCATGTTCAGGAAACCCCCGTGGCGCTGATTGAATTGCAAGACGTGGTCAAGCGCTTCGATGAGCGCGCCGTGCTGGCCGGCGTCAACCTGGCGGTCAACGAAGGCGACGTCAAGGTGGTGATGGGCCCGTCGGGCTGCGGTAAGTCGACGCTTTTGCGCTGCATCAACCGGCTGGTCGAACCCACGTCGGGGTCGATCCGTTTCCGCGGGCAGGAAGTCACCGGCCCCGGCGTCGACGTGCGCGCGCTGCGCCAGGGCATCGGCTTTGTGTTTCAGCAGTTCGCGCTGTACCGCCACCTGAGCGTGATCGACAACGTCACGCTGGCCTTGCGCAAGCTGCGCGGCATGAGCCGCGTCGAGGCCGAATCGCGCGCCATGCACGAGCTGAATCGGCTGGGGCTGAGCGCGCAGCGCGATCAATACCCGTCGCAGATCTCTGGCGGGCAAAAGCAGCGTGCGGCCATCGCCCGGGCGTTGGCCATGGACCCGGCAGTGGTGCTCTTCGATGAGCCGACTTCAGCGCTCGACCCGCTGATGTCGCGCGAGGTGGCATCGGTCATCCAGATGCTGCATCGCGACAAGGTGACGATGCTGTGCGTCACGCATGACCTGAATCTCGCCAGCGAGATTGCCGAGCGGGTGGTGTTTCTTGATCAGGGCGTGGTGCGCGCCGAAGACACCATCGAGCGCCTGTCGACGCAGCACGACGACGCGCGGGTGCGCGACTTCTTTCGCCGTGAGGGCGCTGCACCGTGAACGAATGGGCCGGCTTCAGCCGCGACCTGATCGAGCAGTGGCCGCTGATCGTCAGCGGCTTGTGGCAAACGCTGCTGCTCGCCGTGACCATCAGCATCACCGGTCTGCTCGGCGGCATCGGGGTGCTGTACCTCACGCGCAGCCCGAACGCCGTGGTGCGCCGGCTCACGCAGGGCTACATCTCGTTTTTCATCGGCATGCCGCTGATCGTGCTGCTGTTTCTCATGTACTACGGGCTGCCGCAATGGGGCGTGCGACTGTCGCCGTTCACGGTGGCGGTGCTGGGCTTCACGCTCAATGTGGCGGCCTACAACGCGGCGTATCTGAGCACCGCGTGCAACGGGCTCGATCAGACCGAACTCGATGCCGCGCGCGCCCAGGGCTTCAGCCACGCGCAGGTCTTTCGGCTGATCACCCTGCCCCAGGTGCTGCGCCTGTCGGTGCCGGCGCTCACCAACCAGGTGATCCTCAACCTGAAGGACACCTCGGTGGCGTTCCTGATCCAGTACACCGAGTTCTTTGCGCGGGTGCAGGAACTCGCGTCAACCAACTTCCAGTTCTTCAAGGCCTATGGGTTTGCCGCGCTGGTCTATCTGGCGCTGGTGTCGGTCATCGTGATCGCCGCGCGAGCGCTCGAAAAACGAGTGATCATCCCGGGCGTGCACCGCTAACCGCTGGCAGCAGCACCGCCACACCACCCGCTCAATACGGAGCCATGCCATGACACCCTCCCCCTTGATCGTCAGCCCCGAAGACCGCCCGCGCGCGCTCAACATCGCCGGCACCGCCATCACCATCCTGGCTTCGGGCGCGCAGACTGCTGGCTACGAGATCTTCCACACCACGGGCCCTGAGGGCACGGGCCCTGGCAATCACTCGCATCCGTGGGACGAGTCGTTCTACGTGATCAGCGGCCAACTCAGCTACGTGATCGACGGCACCGAGGGCGTGGCCGGGCCGGGCACCCTGGTGCATGTTCCGGGTGGCGCCACGCACTCGTACAAGTTCGGCCAAGGCGGCATCGAGATGATCTCGATGACCTCGCGCGAAGGCGCCTCGCGGATGTACGTTGACTTCGACCGCGAAGGCTCGTGGGGCATCGCGGACCGCGCCAAGCTGGTCGCGCTGGCCGCCAAGCACGGGCAGGTGGTGGCGCCCACTACCGATTGACCTTGCCGTCGGGTGGCAGAAAATTCGTGACTTGAGCCAAGGCGTCTCACCTGGGATGCAACGGTGCTCATCCGCACACGAGGAAAGCCATGAGTCTGGAAGTGACACGAGAAGACGACGGCCCGCTCATCGTTTTGCGCGTGACGGGCGATATCAATGCCGCGAATGCCGAAGCCCTGGAAACGCCACTGCTTGAGGCAGCGGCCGAAATGTCGACGAAGTTGACGATAGACCTCGCTGGCGTCGAATACATCAGCAGCGCCGGTTTGCGGCTTTTCATGATGGCGGCCAAGCGCCTGCGAACACGGGGTGAGCGTCTGAGCCTGCGCGGTGTGCAGCCCAACGCGCTGGTCGTTTTGCAGATGGCCAACTTCACCAGCTTCCTCGACATCGTCGCCTGACCCCACCGATGAGCATCGAGTCCAATGTCTGGCAGTCGGTGCCGGGAATGTCGACGGTAGAGATCTACGCGATCGTCACCCGCCCGAGCATCACGTCGTCCAATGGCTATGTGCTGCGTTCGTCCCATGCGATCGTGGTGATCGACCCGGGTGCCAGCACCCATCAGACGCAGCTGCTGAGCGAACTGGTCAGGGCGGAACTGGCCGTCAAAAGCCGGCCGGTGCTGGTGGTGCTGAGCCACTGCCACCAGGACCACTCTCAGGAAGCCGGCAACCTCTCGCTGCCGCCGGACACCGAGGTGATCCTGTGCATCGAAGGCACCGGGGCCGACGCGCTGGTGCGCGGCGACCGCGAACTGACCTTTTGCTGCTACTACCCGTGGCACGCCAAGATCTGCTCGCTGCGCCCGTCGGTCCGGCTTTTCTCGGATGAGCCCGTGGGCGCAGTGGACGCCGCCGGTCGGGTCATCCACGGCGCCGACACTCTGGAAACACCCGGCGGACGCTTCGCTCGCGAATGGCTGCAACTGAGCGACACCGAGCGCATCGAGCTGTATCACACGCCGGGCCACTCCGATTGCAGCATCACGATCAAGGCGGGCGAGTTGCTGTTTCTGGGCGACGTTCCATTTGCAGCCAACCCCGGTCTGTGCGGCATCTACGGCTGGAATCACGTCGAGTTGATGCGCTCCATCCAGAACCTCGAATGGCTGTTCGACCACTCGAACGTCTCGACCTGCCTGCCGGGCCATGGTTTCGCTCAGCCCACGGACATGATGCGAGGCAACCTCCGGGCCATGGTCGAGGAGTCGGCCGGGCTGTCGAACACCGGAACGCTGTCCACCGAGCGAGTGACCTCGCTCAAGCTGCATCTCGGCGAGGTGCTCGAAGAAGCCTCGTATCTGTTCACGGTGATCTCCGGCCAGCTCTACTCGCTGTCGTTTCACCTGGCCGAGCTTGAGGAAGCGGCCGCCTGCCAGGAAGTGCTGGCCGCGCTCGACTTCGACAAGGTCGAACAGCTGCTGATGGACTTCCGGCGCTTCGCTCGCGACTTCAAGGCCGCCGAAACACCGGACCTGACCTTCGTGATGAAAGGCGTGCAGGTGACCAGCCGGTTGCTCAAGCTGCTGGGTGGCAGCTCGCTCGACGGGCTGATCGATGTGTCGCTGTCAGGGCGTGCGCGCCGGCTGCTCGAAGACTTTCTGGCCATGGTGCGCGGCCTGCAATTCGCAGGCGCTGACGGAAGCGGCGAAATCAACACCATCGTGCGTTCACTGCTTGCGCGGATTGCAGCCGGCCGCGCCGACGACCTCGATTCGGTGCCCGACGAAGAGATCGAAGACCCCGTGTCATTCGCCCGCATCCTGGTGCGCCGGCTGGCCAACCGCTCGCTGCTGGAATCCGTCCGGTTCGATTTCGAGCCCACTGACGCCGCCACGACGGCCATGGTGAGTGAAGAGCGTCTAGACGACACCTTGCTGTGCCTGATCGAGGGCGTGGCGGGCTCGGGCGTGCGTCACATCAGGTTGCAAACCTTGCTGCGCGAGCGCATGGTCGTGCTGCGGCTGTCAAGCCCGCAAGCGATCTCTGACCAAGGCTTCGGGCCGCGGCGGTTGGCGCTTTACAACCGAACGCTCTCATGGATCGGCGGAGAGCTGACGTACCAGCCAGGGCAGGGGTTCGAAGTCAGCATACCGATGGCCTGCGCCACTTAGCTCCAGCATCGTGGCGCGTGAATCGATTCCATCCAGAAGCTTGGGCTACAAGCTGGGCTGGACCATCGCGCTGTCGATTTTTGTTCTGGTGGCGACATGCACCTTCATGCTGTTCCAGAAGAAGACGGAAATGCTGGAATCTCGCAAGAGCGAGGTGCGGCATCTGGTCGAGGCGGCGTACAGCGTGCTGGTGCACTTTCAGCAGCAAGAGCAACTCGGCCGCCTGTCTGGCGAGGCA
>Ga0209768_10001254_pt1 | contig 16441 bp, 15 predicted proteins | sample LauGreSBDMM110SD_3_FD_187564 | JGI IMG/M metagenome (GOLD analysis project Ga0209768, IMG submission 187564) | Freshwater lake microbial communities from Lake Michigan, USA - Sp13.BD.MM110.SD (SPAdes) (version 2) | ecosystem: Environmental > Aquatic > Freshwater > Lake | place: Lake Michigan... | reverse complement strand
TTGGAGTAAGGCTAATCGCCCAGTAAGTAGAGATGGCATTGGTTATAAGTTAAGTGGTGATCTAAAAGGTGTGCATGGCACACCAAATCAGATTCAAGAGCGATAATTAAGAAATCTAAGTACAGATTTCTAAAAATTTACTGCTAGATTTATTGCTGCAGTTGCTGCTTCAAAGCCCTTATCTGATTTACTCTCCTTAAAGCCGGCCCGATCTCTTGCTTGGGTCAGGTTTTCACACATCAAGACTCCAAAACCAATTGGTTTATTTCGAGAAAGTGAGACTTGCATGATGCCATTTGTGACACCTTGGCAGATGTAATCAAAATGTGGAGTATCACCTCTTAATACCAACCCTAGAGCAACAACTGCATCGGCCCCTGCATCTAATAATTTCTGAGCAGCTAGTGCAATTTCAAAAGAACCTGCCACTTTATGAAAAGACACGCTTTTACATCCTGATTGTGCCAGAGCTTTTTTTGCGCCCTGCTCAAGTGAATTACATATTTCTGGATGCCAGCTTGCAGAAACAACTGCTATTTTTAGATTAGATGCATCAGCAATTTGAATTTCTGGTGATACTTCAGCCATCACATTTCCCCCATCTCGTGGTTTAAAAGAGCTCTCTTTGTATTTAGATATTTTTCATTTGCGCTAGTTTTTTTTATAATTATTGGCATTCGTTCCACACTTATCGATGCAGATTCAAGTGCTTTTATCTTTGCTGGATTATTTGTTAACAATCTGACACTGCTAATTCCAAGATTTTGTAAAATTAATACCGCATCATGCCAATTACGTTTATCGATTTCATGGCCCAATGCAATATTTGCCTGCGCTGTATCCATTCCTTCATCTTGCAGCTTATACGCCTTAATCTTCTCGGAAAGTCCGATGCCTCGTCCTTCATGCCCTCGCATATAAATAATTAAGCCTGCGCCCTCTTTCTCGATCTGAGCCATTGCTAGGTTTAATTGTTCACCGCAATCACATCGCGCAGAGTTAAAAATATCTCCCGTTAAACACTCTGAATGTACTCGAGTTAAAAGCCCACTCTTTTTAATATCCCCATACGCCAAAACTGCGTGGGTAGCACCATTTGAACCAAAATCAGTAGTGATCTGCCATGAAGAATTTAATCGTGGTAGCTGGCTCCACTCATAAATTTCCCGCTCACTTTTATGGGGTAGCGAATTTAAAGCCGTAAGAGAGGCTAATTCCTTGATAGAAATAATTGGTAGTTTATGTTTTTGCGCAAATTGCTCAAGTGTTGCTGCTCGCATCATTGTGCCATCATCGTTTACAAGTTCTGCAATAACTCCAACTGGTTTTTGACCAGTCAGAAGGCAGAGTTCCACTGCTGCCTCAGTATGTCCCTGCCGTGACTTCAGCAGATCCGCACTGGCTACCAGTGGAAATATGTGACCAGGTCTGAGCAAATCAGAGCTCTTAGTTTGATTATTTGCCAAAGCTAAAATCGTATTTGTTCGCTCTTGCGCACTTATTCCAGTGGTTATGCCAACTTTGTAATCAACTGAAACTGTGAATGCTGTTTTTTTATCGTCTTGATTATCTGTGACCATTTGCGGTAGTTGTAATTTTTTTGCACGGTCTGCCGTGATTGCAACACAGATAATTCCTGATGTATATCGAATCATGAAGGCAAGTTTTTCTTGTGTTGCACTTCCACCGGCAAATACTAAATCTGCCTCATTTTCTCGATTTTCAGCATCAGTAACAATAATTAGTTTGCCAGATTTAAAATCAGCAAGCGCTTGCTCCAAATTACTGAGCATGTTCATCCTTTGCTAAAAGTATCTTTTCCACATATTTAGCCAATAAGTCCACTTCAATATTTAAAATATCACCAATTTGCTTGCCACCAAGATTAGTTTTATCTAATGTTGTTGGAATTAACCATACCGATACTTGATCACCTGAGATCTCACCTATTGTTAGAGATACACCATCAAGACAGATAGATCCTTGCGCAACTGCGTACTTCGAGAGATTTTTAGGTATTTTTACAGTGAGAATTGTCCACTCATCTTTTACAGTTTTATCAAGAATTACACCAATGCCATCGACGTGACCTTGTACTAAGTGCCCACCAAATCGATCAGATACTGCCATTGCCAGCTCTAGATTGACACTCTGATTCTTCAACAATTTACCAAGTGATGTTAATTCTAAGGTTTTAATCATTACATCTACTGTGAAATTCTTGCTTGTAAGTGAGGTAACTGTTAAACAAGCACCATTTACTGATACCGAGTCACCTACTGCAAGGTCATCTAATATAAGTTTGCACTCAAATTCAATCTTTGCAGCATCATTTAAATGAGAAATATTCGTAACCAGTCCGACCTCCTGAATCAGTCCAGTGAACATCAAATACCTCTCACAAGAGTGATTTTCAAATCATTATCAATCATCTTTGTATTTATTATCTTGTAATTAATACGTTCTGATAATGAATTAATTTGTAGATTCTCTACAAAACTCTGACCGCTACCAAGAATTGATGGTGCCATGTAGATTTGCACCTCATCTATTACTCCATGTTTCAATAGTGCAGTTCCAAGATTTGCACCAGCTTCAACAAGGACTTGATTTACCTCTACCTTATTTAAATAGGTGATTAGCTCTGAAATGTCATTACTTTTCAAGAAGTATGTTGTGGCACTTTTATCATTGAGCTTAAAATCTGTTGGGATGGGTCTTTTTCCCATAACTAATCTTTTTGGCTGCCTTGCACTGTTCACACTTGTATTCAATGATGGGTTATCAGCGAGAGCTGTACCTGTGCCAATTAAAATCAAATCTGATTGTGCTCGTAGTACTGCCACATCCTCACGCGCTGCTTCACCAGTGATCCATTTAGAGGTGCCATCAGCTGCTGCGATCTTTGCATCTAAGCTCATCGCCACCTTCCAAATAAAGTATGGCCGAGAATTTCTTATTTTGTTTAGCCAGAAACGATTAGTAAATGTGACTTGTTCTTTTAAAATACCAGCGACAACCTCCACGCCAGCTTTAGCCAATTTCTCAGCCCCACCTTTAGCAAGATCATTGCTGTCTGTGACTGCATAAACTACTTTTTTAATTCCAGATTTAATGATTAAATCTGAACAAGGTGCAGTTTTTCCTTGATGATTACACGGTTCAAGAGTTGTAATAAGGGTTGAACCAGAAGGTATTTGCTCTAAACTATTGATTGCTTTTGCCTCTGCATGCAAGCCACTGTTATGAAATTCTTGAGCAATAATTAAACCTTGTGAATCAATAAGGAGCGCGCCAACAATTGGGTTTGGCGCAGTCATTCCTAGTCCACGCATGGATAATTCATCAGCCTGAGCCATCAGCTGTATGTAATCCATTAGATAACCCCAATCGAAAAATCGGGGTACGCAAAAGAAAATGACGTAAGAAAGCACGGCACTTAAATACATCTTCTCTCATCCGGACTTTAACCGTCGGTTCTGGAGTTTCACCAAATCCACCGCTAACTGGATGCCAGCGGGTCGCAGACTTTAACTGCCGGTTCGGAATTACACCGACCCCGAAAATGTAGATCTAGTCTACCAATAGATTTTTCCCTCACAAATGCCGCTGAGCGCAGATTTAAACTAGTTATTGCTCAATCTCTTTTATAAGTTTGAATTCAGATGAAGAAAGCTGACCTTGAGATGCATACAAATCTAATTTTGCCCTGGTCTCTTCAATATCTAGATTTCGCATAGTCAACTGCCCAATTCGATCGGCTGGCCCAAAGGCTGCATCCTGCGTCTTTTCCATAGATAACTTCTCTGGTGAGTAAGAAAGATTTGCGCCCTTGGTATTAATTATTGAGTAATCATCACCTCGACGTAATCTAACTGTTACTGAGCCAGTAATTGTTGAAGCAACCCAGCTAGTTAGTGCCTGGCGAAGCATTAGCGCTTGCGGATCAAACCAACGGCCTTCATATAACAATCTTCCTAGTTTGCGTCCCTGCTCACGATAAGAAGTGATTGTGTCTTCATTATGAATAGCACTTACTAATCTCTCATATGCAATAAATAACAAGGCCATTCCAGGTGCCTCGTAAATACCACGGCTTTTTGCTTCAATAATTCGATTCTCAATTTGATCACTCATGCCAAGACCATGTCGACCACCAATTAAATTTACCTCTTTGATCAAAGCAACCGGATCCTTAATGGATTTGCCATTGATTGCAGTTGGTCTGCCTTGGGTGAACTCAATAGTTACATCCTCACTATCAATTTTTACTGCAGGATCCCAAAACTTTACGCCCATGATTGGCTCAACAATTTCAATACTTGAATCTAAATTCTCTAATAATTTTGCTTCATGGGTAGCACCCAAAATATTTGCATCAGTGCTATATGCCTTTTCAGTTGCATCTTTATATGGCAATTTACGGTCTACTAGCCACTTTGACATCTCTTTCCTGCCACCTAATTCATTAACAAAATCCTGATCTAGCCACGGCTTATAAATCTTTAATTTAGGATTCGCTAATAATCCATATCGATAAAATCTTTCAATATCATTGCCTTTATAGGTTGAACCATCACCCCAAATCAATACATCATCAGCCAACATCGCCCTAACTAATAAAGTTCCAGTAACAGCTCTGCCAAGTGGTGTGGTATTGAAATAAGCCCTGCCAGCAGTTGTTATATGAAAAGCACCGCACGCAAGCGCTGCCAAACCCTCTTCAACTAATGCACTCTTACAATCAACAAGACGAGCGATCTCTGCGCCATACTCTTTGGCGCGGTTTGGCACAGTTTCAATAGCCTTTTCATCGTACTGACCAAGATCTGCGGTATAGGTGCAAGGAGTTGCACCCTTGCTTTTCATCCATGCGACTGCAACTGATGTGTCTAAGCCACCACTAAATGCGATGCCTACTTTTTGGCCAACTGGCAGGGATGAAAGAACCTTTGACATAGCAGTAAGTCTAACCTTTGGAGTTAAAACCCCGCTTGGTTTAAGCCTGCTACCGTTCTTAATCACCGAGTCGATTTTTGTGGGTAGTATTTAAAGATGGATCTAAGAAGAGTTTTATCAACAGAGAACTCTCGAATCCGGGCGATTTTTCTGCTCAAATTCGAATCGCTGACTATTTTCGCCATTGTGCTTTATCTATTGATCGCACCCTTTATTTCCGATGTTAGTGCGCCGGCAGCATTGTCAGCTGAAATTATTTTTGGCTTATTGGCCTGCGCTGGACTCTGGTTTAGTGCAATTGGATTTGCAAAGAAGCGCTCCTTTGGTAGAGCACCTGCAGTATTAGCCAATTTAATCGCACTGGGAGTCTCTTACTACATGATTACTGGCAGCTTACTTATTGTTGGTATCCCACTTGCAATTCTTGCGCTAATAACTTTATTTTCAGCCGCACTTGGCTACGCTGAATAATTACCAATCGACTATTTGCCGGTCTTCCCAAAGTAAACCAGTTTTATCAATTGCAGGATCAAACTCTCTTGTTGCTAACCAAATTGCAGTTTCGGCTCCCTCCTGCGCACTCCTTGGCGCATCAGGACCTCCCATATCGGTTCGACAATGGTTGGGGCAGATTGCATCGACTAAGAATCCGCGAGCGCCTAAGCCTGTTTCATAAGAAAGATTTTTAACTAAGGCATTAACTCCAGCTTTACTAATTCGATACGGTGCAAGTCCACCATGAGTTCCAGGACCCGACATTCTGCCAAGACAGGCAGAGTAAACAATGACTCTTCCCTTACGGGCCTCTGCCATCGCAGATGCTGAATGATTAATTGCGGTGAATACTGCATCTAAGTTAATCGCCAACACTCTTCGCCACTCTTCATCATTTGTTCGCAAGGTCTTAGACATCTTCTCACTCATAACACCATGTGCTAAAACCAAAATATCTAATGTGCCAAAACCTTTATTTGTTGCATCTTGATTGATGTCATCTAGTACTTGACGAAATTTATTACTATCAGCAACATCAACAGATCGATACTCGCATCCCAATGTTTGGGCGCTTTCCTTTGCCCTATCTGGATTTTGGCCGATTATGTAAACATGAATGCCGGCGGTAATTAATCCCTTTGCAGTTTCAAAACCCAGGCCTCTAGATCCACCGGTAACTATCGCCCACTTTTTTTCTGTACTCATGGGCATAACCATGCCGTTTATTTCGGCTAGTTGCCACCCTTAATCATGTGCTGGTGGCCACTTTTACTTGGCAATAATGCCTAGATGGGTTTAGTAGCTACCTGTTGGGAGTTAGGATTAACCTGTTACAACAATCCTAATTTGGACAAAATAAGGAGTAAATAAGTGAGCGAAGCTGGAGCGAATACGCCCGCTAATCACTTTGGGGGCTCCTTTGGCCCCAATGAATGGCTTGTTCAAGAAATGTATGAGCGCTACCAAATTGATCCAGCATCAGTAGATAAAGCCTGGTGGGATTTTTTCGCAGATTTTAAAGGTACTCCACAACTAAATGGAAAAGTGAATGGTCAAACCAGTACTACTAAAACTAGCTCTCCACCTATTCCTAAATCACAATTAACAAAACCTGTCGAACAGCCGGTTGTAAAGCCGGTTGAGAGAGAAATAATTGTTGAAGAAAAAGTTTCAACCACAACCTATCAACCAGCTGATTTAATAAGTAAGCCTGCTGCAACCATAACAAATCCTGGGTCAGCAAAAGTTGAGCCATTGCGCGGAGTTGCCGCCAGAGTTGTGCAGTCAATGGAAGGATCGTTGTCAGTTCCTACCGCAACCAGTGTGCGTGTTGTACCAGCTAAATTATTGATTGATAATCGAACTGTTATTAATAATCATCTAAAACGTGGTCGTGGTGGAAAAGTTTCATTTACCCACTTAATTGGCTACGCGATGATCAAGGCAATCAGAGCCATGCCAGAGATGAACTCCTTTTATACACAATTAGATGGCAAGCCAGCTATTGGCCATCCAGAACATGTTAATTTAGGAATTGCAATTGATCTAGCAAAGGCAGATGGTTCGCGCCAATTACTAGTGCCATCCATTAAAGGATGTGAAAATCTAGATTTTGCACAATTCTGGTCTGCTTATGAAGAGATGGTTCACAAAGCCAGGGGCGGGACATTAACCGTTGAGGATTTTGCGGGTACAACTCTTTCTTTAACAAATCCTGGGACTATTGGCACAGTTCATTCAGTGCCACGCTTAGTTGCTGGTCAAGGCTTAATTCTTGGTGTTGGCTCACTTGATTACCCAGCTGAATTTCATGGCGCAAATGAACAGACACTTTCAGATTTAGGAATCAGCAAAGTTGTGACTGTGACAAGTACCTATGACCACAGGATTATTCAAGGCGCTCAATCTGGTGATTTCCTGCGAAGAATTCATGAAATTTTACTGGGTGAAGGCAGTTTTTATGATGAGATTTTTGCATCACTTAGAATTCCTTATGTACCTATTCGTTGGGTTAACGATATTCAATCTGGAAAAGATAATGCTGTAAGTAAAACTGCAAGAGTTCAAAAACTTATTGATGCTTATCGTACAACCGGCCATTTAATGGCTGACATTGATCCATTGGTTTATAAACAAAGATCTCATCCAGATCTAGATATTGTTAATCATGGCTTAACCCTTTGGGATTTAGACCGTGAGTTTGCCACCGATGGATTTGGTGGAAAGCCATTTATGAAGCTTCGTCGAATTTTGGGCGTTCTTCGCGACTCTTATTGTCGAACAATCGCCACTGAGTACATGTATATCGCAAACCCAGAGGAGCGAAAGTGGATTCAAGATCGAATCGAAGTTGGAGCGCCGGTAACGCCAAGAGATGAGCAGCTTAGAATTTTACGCAAATTAAATAGCGCAGAGGCTTTTGAGTCATTCTTACAAACAAAATTTGTTGGGCAAAAGAGATTTTCACTAGAAGGTGGAGAGTCAGTAATTCCTTTACTTGATGTAATAATTTCATCAGCAGCTGATAACAAATTGGATGAAGTTTGTATTGGTATGCCGCATCGAGGACGACTCAATGTTTTAGCTAATATTGCTGGAAAATCTTATGGCCAAATATTTCAAGAGTTTGAAGGAAATTATCATGATAACGAGGTGCACGGTTCTGGTGATGTTAAATACCATTTAGGAACTAAGGGTTTATTTACCTCCCAATCTGGGGCAACGACAAAAATTTACTTAGCAGCAAATCCATCTCACTTAGAAGCGGTCAACCCAGTTCTTGAAGGAATTGTTAGAGCAAAGCAAGATAAATTAAAAGCAGCAGCTGGTGATACATCTATAGATGCTCAGAGCACATACCCAGTATTGCCAATCTTAGTTCACGGAGATGCCGCATTTGCTGGCCAAGGTGTTGTATCTGAAACTCTTTCGCTATCTCTACTGATGGGGTATCGCACTGGTGGAACTATTCATGTCATTGTAAATAACCAAGTTGGATTTACTACCTCACCTCATGCAGCTCGTTCATCTACTTATGCAACCGATGTTGCAAAAATGATTCAATCACCGGTATTTCACGTCAATGGTGATGACCCAGAGGCGTGTGCCCGAGTTGCTCACTTGGCCTTTGAGTATCGCCAAGCATTTAATAAAGATGTAGTGATCGACATGCTCTGCTACAGAAGGCGTGGCCATAACGAAGGTGATGAGCCAAGTTTTACCCAACCAGTTATGTATAAATTAGTTGATGCCAAGAGATCTACACGAAAGCTTTATACCGAATCTCTGATTGGTCGTGGTGATATCACAGTTGAAGAGGCGGAAGAGGTCTTGCGTGATTATCAACAACAATTAGAAAGTGTATTTACTGCAGTCCACAACACTGAACCCGCCAATGATCCAACTTGGAAAGCCCCAGTTGTCGCAGCTCCAGAGAGTGTTGTTACTGCAGTTACTGAAAGTGAGTTAAAGAAAATTGCTGCCACACAATCTGCAATTCCAGATGGCTTTACTGTCCATCCAAAACTGCTACCGCAGTTGGTAAAGCGAACTCAGATGCTTGATGAATCAACTGTAGATTGGGCCGCGGGTGAAATGCTTGCCTTTGGCTCACTATTGCTTGAAGGACATCCCATCAGAATGAGCGGGCAGGATGTAAGGCGTGGAACATTTAGTAATAGGCATGCAGTCGTTGTTGATAAAGAAAATGGTAAAGATTTATTCCCACTTCGCTCGCTAGTAAAAGATCCAAATCAATTTCATATTTATGATTCATTACTATCAGAGTATGCGGTGATGGGATTTGAGTATGGCTACTCAGTTGAACGTGATGATGCATTAGTGATTTGGGAGGCTCAATTTGGTGATTTCGCTAATGGGGCTCAAACAGTTGTTGATGAATTTATCTCATCTGCCCTGCAAAAATGGGGTGAGCGTTCTTCAGTAGTTTTACTTTTACCGCACGGCTATGAAGGCCAAGGTCCTGACCACTCCTCTGGAAGAATTGAAAGATTTTTAACTTTGTGCGCCGAGCAAAATATGACTGTTGCCCAACCTTCCACACCTGCCTCTTATTTCCATCTATTGCGTTGGCATATGAAAAACCCTGCGAGAAGACCGTTAATAGTTTTTGAACCAAAATCGATGTTGCGTTTAAAGGCAGCAGCTAGTGGGCTAAAAGATTTCACAACAGGAACATTTAAGCCATTTATCCCAGATGATAAGGTTTCAAATGTAACTAGATTAATTTTCACATCAGGTAGGGTTTACTACGACTTGATTGCTGAGCGTGAAAAACTAAATGAGTTCTCAACTGCAATTGTGAGAGTTGAACAGCTTTATCCACTTCCAATTGATGAAATTATTGCTGAAGCTAAAAAACATCCCAAAGCAACGCTGTTGTGGGTTCAGGATGAACCGGCTAACCAAGGACCATGGCCATTTGTTTCGCTAGCAACAACTGAGGCATTTATTGCTCATGAAGAGTTATCTGGGCGAACTCTTCGTCGAGTATCTCGTCGAGCAACCGCTAGCCCAGCCACCGGTAATCACCACCTGCATGAAGAGGAAGAAAAAGCATTAATGACTGAAGCTTTTACTCGTTAATTTCCTTTTTTATACCGTACGATAACTTTTCCCAAGAATTGCTCGCTATCAATCCAGCCCCAATCTCTGGAGTCAGAGCTATTTGGATTATCCCCTTGCACCCAATACCTGATAACTCCGTGCTCCATTCTGCTTTCTTTAAGTCGTTTTAATAACTTAACCCCTGGCCTCACAGGATCTTGGAGTAGATAGATCCCACCAATCCTCAATCTGTGTTTCACACCACTTAGCTTGCGAACTATTAACCAATCCCCGTGATTATAAGCAGGAGACATAGAGTTTCCTGAAACTACTACCCTACTTATTCCAATCATGGGAGTATTCTCCCACTACAGGTTGGATTTAAATTAGCCAAGGAGAGAGATGTTTAATTCTTTAATCAAAGCAATTGCACCGAAAGAAACTGTTTTTGCACATTGTGATCTGCCATGTGGTGTCTATGATCCCGCACAAGCAAAAATTGAGGCTCAATCAGTAAAAGCTTGCATGGAAAAATATGCCGCAAGCAGTGACCCTGATTTCAAAGCACGCGCTGTTGCAATCAAAGAGGAGCGTTCAGAGTTAGTCAAACATCACCTATGGGTATTGTGGACTGACTACTTTAAAGCCAATCACTTTGAAGCCCATCCTCAACTTCACTCACTATTTAATGAAGCAACTAAACTTGCTGGTGCTGGTGGAAGTAAAGGCACAAATGATGTGGCAGTAGCTAACAAATTAATCGGTAAAATTGATGAAATAGCAGAAATTTTCTGGGCAACTAAAAAATAAATTGCCTGTATCGCTAGTGGCTTAAAACTTTAAGCTACTAGCGATTTTTTTATCTCTAACAGAACTTTCTTTCTCTGCAACCATAGTTTCAGCTGCGACCCTAGCCATGAATGAAACGCGCTCCACAAACTTTCTAATTATCAAGCCTGATGCGATTAATCTGGCACTTTGATGAACCTCAACTTCAAATTTTAAAACATTCTCAGTCAATCCAAGGCACCTGGCAGTTGCATGAATCTCTGTGCCAATTCCAGCTGCTCCTAAGATTTCTAGCGCTGAATTAGTAGTAACTGTTGTTTCACCAAAATCTAAAAACTCAATTATTGCGGTGCTACAGGCACTCTCCATTAGTGAAACTATGTGGTTTGAACCAACAACTGGTAAATCATTAACTCCCTGAGCCACTGATGTATCACCAGGACGAATCGTCATGGCTGACATACCGATCACACCAATAACTTGTTCTGGCTTCATAATCACAAGATTAGTGATTAGTGAATTACTCTTGCGGGAACTCCCTGCGAATTTCGCTAGTTATTTCTATTTGTGTCGCTCCATCAGTAGAAATCTCCGTATAAGTTGTTTGGGTATAGGTAATCTCAGTAAATCCTTGAGAATCTGTCACTTGCATCATTTGATTGTAAAGATCCTCGGTTTGTTGATGAATGCGATGGTTTAGCTCTTGTGGTGCCTCTTCATTCAGGGCATTACACAAAAGATTTCGCATCAAAGTTATGGTTGCGTTTTCTTGCTCCATTTGAGTTCTACATGTCGGGCATTGTCCAAAATGTATTTCAACTAAATTTAATTGCTGATTATCTAAAATCTCATGATCAATATAAAGCACTATGTTTGGTAGTACTTGATCACAGGAGATAAAATTCATTGGCTGGTTCATTTTTTATCACCAGCACTATTTTTGCCATAGCCGCGATCTTTCGCGTAGGTTGCAAGTGAAGTTCGGAGTAATTTTCTACCTCTATGCAGCCTTGACATAACTGTTCCAGTTGGTACCTCTGTTATTTCAGCTATTTCTTTATACGAAAATCCCTCAACATCTGAAAGATAAACTGCCATTCGAAACTCCTCCGGCATTGCAGCCAGGGCATCTTTAATATCTTTGTCCGCAATATTTTCTAAGACCTCTTCTTCAGCTGACTTACCCTGATCACTTGTGTGTGAGGAAGCAGCAGCTATTTGCCAATCTTCCACCTCGCCTGCAGATATTTGTGGTCTACGTTGATTTTTTCGATAATTATTAATAAAGGTGGTGGTAAGAATCCTATAAAGCCAAGCTTTTAAATTTGTTCCAGGTTCAAATTGATGAAAACTTGTAAATGCCTTTGCGTATGTATCCTGGACTAAATCCTGTGCATCATGTGGATTTTTTGTATATCTAAGTGCAGCACCATAAAGTTGTGAGGTAAAAACTAAAGCATCTTTTTCGAACCTCGCTTTGCGTTGTGCCAAACTCTCTTTATTTCGGTCAACAACAGCTGGTAATAAATCTTCGTTACTCATTTGGGCTAAGGCTACCTCGAATGGGGTTTTAGAAAAACAGAAATTTGTTTTAAATCGACCATCGTGCTGACAGAGTGCGGTCATAGAATTTAAACCACTGAACGGGTTGATTTATTCCCGCAGGTGCTCACTGGGCCTTCAGTAAACGGAAGCCTTACACATAAGGCGGAAGGTAGACTGGTGGATATGACAAATTGGCCCGCACCTTTTCGAGATGGGTTGTCTGCTGCAAGTAAGCCAATTAACGCCCGGTTAAGTATTCCTGGCTCAAAATCTGCAACCAACCGGGCATTGATTTTAGCTGCGCTTGCTAATTCACCATCAAGGATAAGAAAACCTCTCTTCTCCCGTGATACCGACTTAATGGTCAAGGGATTAAGAAGTTTAGGATGCAAAATTGATGAAGTTAAAACGGATGATGGATTTGATTACCAGATTACACCACAAAAATTAATGGGTCCCGCTCAAATAGAGGTTGGTAATGCAGGAACCGTAATGCGCTTCTTACCTCCGATTGCATCCCTTGCTTCAGGATTAATCCACTTTGATGGTGATGAACGATCACATGAGCGACCAATTGCTCCAGTGATAAAAGCTTTGGAACAACTTGGTATATCAATCGAACACGGAAATAAATATCGATTGCCAATCACGATCAATGGTGCCGGAAAAGTTAAAGGTGGTGAAGTTGAGATAGATGCAAGTGCTTCTAGTCAGTTTGTTTCTGCACTGCTACTACTTGCCCCTGCAACTGAGATTGGCATTAAAATAAAAAATATAGGGCCAGATTTACCCTCACTTCCTCACATCCAAATGACAATTCATATGCTTGAAGTTTTTGGCGCACAAGTAGAGATAAGCAAAAATCAGTGGGCAGTAAAGCCAGTTACATTGTCAGGTCAAGATTTAACAATTGAACCTGACCTTTCTAATGCCGCTCCATTCATGGCTGCTGCCATGGTTTGCGGTGGCAGTATCGTAATTAATGATTGGCCAAAATCAACCCCACAACCTGGAGATCAATTGCGTAATATTTTTGCACAAATGGGGGCAAAAATTGAACTTACATCCACTGGATTAAAAGTTTCTGGAAGTGGTGAAATTAATGGAATTGATATTGATTTACATGATGTCGGTGAATTAACACCAGCTATCGCAGCCCTAGCCTCTCTCGCTAAATCACCTACAACTCTAAGAGGTATTGGACACCTACGCTTACATGAGACTGATCGACTAGCTGCCTTAGCTAATGAAATAAATAATCTGGGTGGAGCTGTTACTGAAGGACCTGGCGAATTGTTAATTGAGCCAACTAAAATGGTTGCCTCTCAACTCTTTAAAAGTTATGAAGACCACCGAATGGCTACTGCTGGAGCCATTATCGGTTTGGCTGTAGATGGGGTTGTGGTTGAAAACATTGAAACTACGAGAAAAACCCTCCCAGATTTTCCGGGAATGTGGCAGATGATTCTTAAAGGGGCTTAATGGTCAGATCAAAGCGCAACTGGGATGAGGATGATGTTCGCGTCAATAAGTCACGCCAATTTGGTTCAAGTAATAAAGCAAGAGCTCGCACTAAAGATCGACCAGATTATGCCAACGCCGATACTGCAACGATTACTGAGGTTGATCGCGGTCGAGTGAAATGCTTAATCCAAACAAAATCAGGCAAATTATTAATTACCGCAATGAAAGCACGAGAGTTGGGAAAGAAATCAGTAGTAGTAGGAGACCTAGTATCAGTAGTTGGTGATGTTTCAGGCTCTGATGGCTCCTTGGCTCGGGTAGTCAGTGTTCTTCCCAGAAAGAATTCATTGACTAGAACTATTGATGATCACGCAAATGATGAACGTGTAATTGTTTCAAATGTTGATGCCATGGCAATTGTTATCTCAGCTGCAAATCCTGATCCAAAAATCGGTTTGGTTGACCGTGCTCTAGCCGTTGCATATGACCAAGGAATAAAGCCAATAATTATCATGACTAAGCAAGATCTAGCAGATGGAGATGAATTCTTAAAAATCTATAAAGATCTAGAAATAAAGCTATTTAAAATTGATAAATCCTCAAACCTTGCAACTCTCAAGAAAGAGTTAGCTGGCAAGATAACAGTGCTGCTAGGTCACTCCGGAGTAGGTAAGTCCACCTTAGTTAATAATTTATTATCTAGCTCGCAAAGGAATTCAGCTGAGTCAGATAATACATCTACACATCAGGTCACTGGCGCAGTAAATGAAGTCACTGGTAGAGGGCGCCACACAACATCAGGAGCTATTGCCTTGCCATTATCTTCAACCTTTGATTCAGATGAGTTTGGTTGGATTATAGACACCCCGGGCGTTCGCTCTTTTGGCATTGCACATATTAAACCTTCCAGAGTTATATCTGCATTCCCTGAATTTGCTGAAGCAATTTCAAATTGCAAAAAAAATTGCTCGCACAGTGAACCCTCTTGTGCCCTAAATAACTGGCCTGGCTTTAATGACCAAAATCTCGCAAGACTTGCAAGTTTGCGCAGAGTTTTATCTCTTGGTTAAGAAAAGTAAGAGTAATCTAAACACTGTGAGCGTTGACCTTAAAAGTGAAAATACTCGGCAAGTAAACCTATCTTTGGTTGGAATGACCTGTGCCTCATGTGTAAGCACAGTTGAAAGGTCACTTAATAAATTACCTGGAGTAAGGGCTGCAGTAAATCTCGCCATGGAGTCCGCACACATTATTGCCCCAAAAAATATTTCAGATGCGCAATTGATCTCTGCTGTTACCTCCGCCGGTTATAGCGCGAAGGCATTTAAAGGTGAACGAGAATCATTTGAAAGATCCAATCGCCTGGGAGTGAGAGTTTTACTGACTTTCCTCTTTACTGCTCCAATAATTTTGATTTCGATGTTTCATGATTGGCATGCGCAAATTGATAAAAACTTACTTCAATTTATTGATAACTTTAATTCTTTATTAGTAAGTAATGATGCTGCTTTTGAAATTGCCTACCCCCAAGCACCAATGACAACCTGGTTGCTGATAGCACTTTCACTGCCGGTAGTTTTAATATTTGCTTGGCCGATTCACCGCGCTGCGATTAAGAACCTACTTAACCCAACAATGGATACTTTGGTTTCATTAGGTTCGATAATTTCATTTGTATGGAGTATTTACTCCACTTTAGATTTCCAGCCAAATTCAACGATGCCAGATATCTATGTTGAAGTCTCCTCTGCTGTTATTTTCTTTGTGATGTTCGGACGCTACCTTGAACATAGAGCAAGACACAAAGCCGGCTCATCACTGGCAGAATTATTTAAGCTTTCAGTTTCTGAAGTCGAGATCAAGGTTGAAGATGAGAGCAAAATAATACCTATTGATCAATTACAAGTTGGTGATATTTTTGTGGTAAAACCTGGTGATCGAATTGCAACTGATGGGCAGGTAATTTCTGGATTTACTACTGTTAATAATTCATTTCTCACTGGTGAAGTAACACCAACAGAAATTTCAATTGGAAGCTTGGTATTTGCTGGATCAATAAATAACAATGGAAATATCTTGGTGAAAGCTACCAGGGTTGGATCTGAAACAGAATTAGCAAGGATTACCAGGATGGTGCTTGCAGCTCAATCTGAGAAAGCACCTGCCCAACAATTAGCTGACCGGGTCAGTAGAGTTTTTGTTCCCAGTGTACTTTTGCTATCAATTGCAACTTTTTTCACCTGGTATTTAATTCAGGACAATATATCTAAATCGATTACTACAGCTGTTGCTGTTTTGGTCATTGCCTGCCCCTGTGCACTTGGCCTTGCAACTCCGATTGCACTTTTAGTTGCCTCTGGGAGAGCGGCTAGGTCAGGAATAGTGATTAGATCTCCAAGATCAATTGAAAAGTCAGTTGGAATAACAGATGCTGTCTTTGACAAGACCGGCACAATCACATCAGGTCAGATGATTATGCAGCATATGACTTTAATAGATAATCCACTTGCAACTCCAAGTACATCAATTACAGCTTCAGAGTTGATGAGTTATGCGTTAAGTGTTGAAAGCTTGGACTCACATCCAGTGGCAGTTGCTATTTCTAAGGCACTTGTAGCACAAG